>FWPU01000371.1_pt1:12500-144472 | contig 144472 bp, 116 predicted proteins | sample 2228361 | NCBI WGS metagenome assembly FWPU01 (sample SAMEA103939777, study PRJEB20133) | metagenome | reverse complement strand
TCCTGTCCATATCCAAATCTTACGCCTGTTTGGAAAACGCGTCCAAAATTGCTATTTCCTCGACCTATAGGGTGCGGAATGTGGGGTTAAAAGTTTCCCATTGAATATTTTGGGGTTGTTTGCCTTCCAAGCGGTAAAAGCGACTTTCTAAATCACGGATAAGAGGGCGGTTGTGGGTAAGCGCTAGAAACTGACGCTCAGGATAAAAGTGATACAAAAGACGCAAGCGATAAAGGAGTATCAGCGTTTTTCCACTACCCGCAACGCCATTGACGATGTTCACGCGGAAATCGCGGGTCACTAATTGAGCGGTTTCGGGCACCTCCAGGTCGCTCTTCAGGGCAATTTCTTGATTGTAATCCAGCAGAAATGCCGTTAGGCCGGCTTCTAAACGACGGGGATTTTGTTGACGAACCGTTAAATCGGTTGCCACGACAATTTCGGGGCTAAAATTTTTGCGAAGAGCCTGAATTTGAACATAAGGAAGGTTTTGCGCGGGGAAAAATCGTCTCCAACTTTCCTCGCTGCTTGTCTTGAGAAGATCATTCCCGACCCATTGCACTTTTTTGTCCGAATCGGCAGGGCGGATCAGGTCAACTTGCGCCTGGCTCAAATTGGGGAAGAGAACCATTAATCCCAGCGGGGCGTCCTCCTCTAATTTCAATGAGTCGTAAAAGTTGAGCAGCGCGTTTTCCTCTCTAATGCCAGGTGAGGGTTGGTTATCCTCAATGAGCTTCAATTGAGCGGCCACGCTGGTTTGATTGCTTTTTGCCAAGCAAACTTTGATCAACAGGGCTTGACCCTGACGAGTGATTAGGAGAAAGTCAGGCGCATCCCGCTGCCAGACAGCCAAGTGATGCCAGATGAAGAACGAATCGGGCAGAGACTTGAGCGCGCGGAAGACCGTTACAGTCTCAGGCGGGAGATTTTGAGGAGGATTGCGAGGCTGAACATGGGCCATGTCAATTATTTGTGCCGTTAGGAAGTGAAAACCAAGTACAATGGCGCAACAGACTACGCAGCAGTTCAAAGGAAGCGGCTAATGTTTCATCAGCGGGGATGGTCTTAATCAGGTTTTGGCTGCCGAGCAGGATGAGTTTTGTGCGCGGACGAGTCACCGCCACATTCAAACGTTGAGGTTGTAGCAAAAAGTCTGCAACCTGAATGGCAAAGTTGAAGTTAGATGTGGTCAACGAAACAATCACAACTTCGCGTTCCTGTCCTTGCATGCGTTCCACCGTATCGGCGGCAATCTCTTTCCACCAGTCGGAGACCGGCAAGTTGCGTCGTAACAGGCTGCGAATCAAACGACTTTGGGCGCGATAGGGAACAACAATGCCAATTTCCTGCGGGGGAATACGATGTTCTAAGAGAGCATTGACCAACTCCACCACTTTTTCGGCCTCAAAATAACTGCGAACGGTTGTATTGCGGTGCTGTAAGTCAACAAACACCGCTGGCTGGGCGGGATCGAGGATGAAATCCCAATCGGTGTGATTGTTGGAAAGCGTCAGCCTGCGCGCAGCGGCCTCGCGGCTGGGTTTAAGTTCGCCATCGTAAAAAGTTTTGCTGGGCCATTCTGTTAAGACATCATTCAGCCGATAGGTGGTGCTGAGCATCGTGCTGGAAATTTGGTTGGAGAGCAAGCTAAAGAACGAAGGAGACGCCGAGTCTGCCTGTGAAAACAGGGTCACTGGCGGGAGCTGCTGCTGATCTCCGATGAGGATGTGCTTATTCCCAGCGAGCATCCCCATAATTCCCAGCGGTAACGTAACCTGAGAAGCCTCGTCAAAGATGACCGTATCAAACTCCACGCCCCTTAGACGAGAGGTCTGAAGAGCGAAGGGAGTCGCGCCGATCATATAGCCACTGTTGAGGTTGCCAAAGCCAGACTCGGCAAAATTTTCAAAGTTATCGCATTTCAAATCCATTGCGTTGCGGGCTGATCCGATCTTGCAGACAGGCAGGTCGCCTTCTAGTTGGGCGATTTTATTGAGCGCATTATTAATGGCGCGGTGGGTCAAACCAGTGATCAACACTCGTTGTCCTTCTCCGGCTAATAGGCTGGCAAGGTGGGCGAGTACCCATGTTTTCCCCGTACCGGGCGGCCCTTGGATTAGATACAAGGAGTCGGTCGCATACGCGAGCGCTACGGCTTGAATCTGGCTTTCATCGAGACGGCTATTCTCAATCAGATGATTGACGGCGCGTTCATAGCGAGCGAAATCAATTTTTGGCTGAAGATTGCCCATTAGTAAGGGAAGTATGCGCGACCTTCCGCGCAGCGAGTCCGCTACCTGATCAAGGGCGTTTTTATAAAAGGCGCTGGAGTCAAACCAGTCCTGATCCGCGACCCAACCGCTGGGTCTTTGAGAAAGCAGATACGGATTGCCCCGCAACAAGGAGAATTCCAATTCATCTTCGCCATCGTATTGCAACTCAACATGTAACGCTTCGGGGTCAGTTGGATTGCCAAAATGTAAAACCAACAAATCGCCTTCGCGGAAGCGCGACTCATTCATGGTACAGCGCATCCGTATGACTTCATTTTGAAAAGACTCGACCTCCAGCCCTTCAATAGCCCAGCCGCGCGCGACTCTCTCCGCAAGAGGATAAGACCATTGTCTGGCAAGGGCCTCGGCTTGTGTCTGAGCTTCGCGTTGTACAAAGCGACGCAGATTTTGGAGAAATTCAGCAGCGGTGGACATGGCAGGCTGATCTAAATGAAGAACGGGATACGCGCGTGTATAAGTTAAGGGAGAGGGAAAACGAGCCCCCAGAAAATTCTTAATCATTTTACACTCAAATTTCAAATCGCTTGCAGATTAATTATGAGCGCCAATCATCATTTCTGTTCTTGAGTTTCGATCTATAGAGTTGTTTTGCGGCAAAAATTCCCCTGTCATTTTTCTTGCCCAAATTGATTTTGGATATACAATCAATTTGTTTTTTGTTGTTATTTGTGTTCTTAATCGCGCTCCCCTAAATTTTTATTGGTCTTCCTTGTATGCCTTTGGAATCTCCGCGAGGCGGGGCTGTTGACCTGCTGACGCGAGGTTGACTATTTTCTTTTCACAAGGAGGAACAATGAGAAGTAAGTTTTCCGTAGCGCTGGCCGCCGTCCTGCTGATCAGCCTGCTGGCGGCGCCGGTTTCGAGCGGGGGAAAAGCATGGGTTTCCCAAGCGGCGGCCCTGCCGGCCCAAGCCGAAAAACAGTTCCCGCCTCCCACAGAGAAGCTGGAACTGAGCGATGCCAGTCGTGAGGTTCAGGCCTTCAACGGCCGATACTTCGTCCTTTTTGAAGGCGAGTCGCTCGTGCAGAGTTTTGCTGGGGATTCGCGCGCCATTCAGATGGAGTCGCCGGAGGCGCAATCCTATCTCAACCTGCTGCGCCGCGATCAGGACAATCGTCTGCAACAGATTAGTCGGGTGTTGCAGCGCAGCCTTCAGCCGGTTTTCCGCTATGACGTGGCGCTGAACGGCTTTGCGCTGGAACTCCAACCGGGCGAGGCTGCCCGCATCCGCGGTTTGCCGGGGGTGCGCGCTGTCATTCCTGACCGGGTGGAGCAGGTGTTGACCGATGCCGGGCCGTGGTTCATCGCAGCCGATCAGATTTGGGGCGGAGAAACTCCGGGTGGTATTTCCACGAAAGGCGAGGGGATCGTCGTGGGGATTTTGGATACCGGCATCAATTTCGATCACCCGTCCTTTGCCGATGATCAAGACCCCGATTATGCGTACCCACCCACAACCCCAAAGGGGGTGTGCGCTGTCAGCGATGGGCCGTATGAGGGAGCCTGCAACAACAAACTGATTGGGGCTTATTCGTTTACGAGCGAAGCGGTCAGCCCGGAAGATACGAACGGACATGGAACGCATGTCGCTTCAATAGCGGCGGGCAATCCGTCGCTAACATCCTTTGTGTTAGTTTCAGGGGTTGCCCCGCGCGCCCAGATCATTGCCTACGATGTTTGCGATGAAGCCGGGCTCTGCTCGATCACGGCTGCAGTAGCCGCAATTCAGCAAGCGATTTTAGACGAAGTGGACATCATCAACTACTCCATTTCGGGCGGGAAAGACCCCTACAACGACCCGGTCGAGCTGGCTTTCCTGGAAGCTTTCGATGCGGGTATCTTTGTAGCCGCTTCGGCCGGTAACCTGCGCACTGAACCAAGCGCCGATGGACAGGTGAATCACGTCAGCCCGTGGGTGATGACGGTGGCTGCCAGCAGCCATGACCGCGGTAACGGTAATTGGGTGGATGTCATATCGCCCACCGATCTCATTCCAGGGGAGCTGGAACGGTTGAGACAAGGCCTGATTGCGCTGCCGGGCGATGGAGAGGTTTTTCTGGGAGGCGATTTTGAGATTCGCTCCCATCCCGATAATCCAAGCGGTTGTCAGCCTTTTGAAGAAAATTATTTTGCCGAATTTGTGCCGTCTATCGCTCTGCTGGAAGTCAGCCCGGGATGCGATTTCTACACCCAGATTTCCCACGCCAAAGAGGCCGGCGCTATTGGAGTATTGGCGTATAACCCGAATGGATTAGCCTACCCAATGACCGGGCTTTCTACGCTCAACATCCCGTCGGCTATGTTAGACGGGCCGGAAGGGCAAGCGTTGAGGCAATTTATCCTCATGATGAGCGAGGAGAATGTTTCAGTTTCAATTTCGATTTCTTGGTTAGTCCCAATTCGCCATGCCTATTACGGCGATATCCAGGCCGGTTTCAGTTTGCGTGGGCCGGCTTTCAACGACTTTGAGACGCTCAAACCCAACGTCACGGCCCCGGGAATGAACATTTTAGCCGCTGTGCCGGGGGATAGCGATAACCCTGACCGGTGGGGCTGGATGAGCGGCACCTCCATGTCCAGCCCGCATATGGCTGGGGCGGCGGCGCTGATCAAAGCCCTGCATCCCGATTGGAGTCCGGCGGCGATCCAATCGGCATTGATGATGACAGCCAAGCTCGACGGGCTGCGCAAAGCGGACGCCGTTACCCCTGCCGATGCCTTCGATCATGGCGCTGGGCGGGTTGATCTGAGCGCGGCCGCCCGCGCCGGTGTCATTCTGGATGAAACGACGGCCAGTTTCGAAGCCGCTAACCCAGCCAATGGCGGCGATCCCAAGACGCTCAACCTGCCAAGCCTGCAAAATAACTTCTGCGTAGCCTCCTGCACATGGACGCGCACCTTCAGGAATGTCAGCGGTGTAGCGGTGGATATGGCCGTCGTTCTGCCCGGATGGATGACGGCAACCCCCTCAGCATTTACGATTGACATTGATCAAACCCAAACGGTCATCTTTACGGCGGATGTCAGCGCCCTGCCTCTGGACAAGTGGACGTTTGCAACCGTGCGGTTGGAAACGACTAATACCTTCAGTGATGGCAAGGAAATTGCCGATCTGCATCTGCCGGTGGCGGTCTATCGAATTGAAGTCCCGGCCGACATCCAACCGCCGCAAGTCGAATCGCTTACGGTGTTGTCGGGAGCGGTACCCACCAATCAACCGTTCGTTTCGTTCCTCGTCCGATTCAGCGAGGACGTTCAAGGAGTGGACGCGGCTGATTTCGCCACGGTGCAAGGCGGCGAGGTCAGTGGCAGCTACGTCCACGCCGTAAGCGGTTCCGGCCGCGAGTACACGATCATCGTGAACACCGGCAGCGGCAGCGGTTGGCTGGGGCTGAAATTGCATCCCGACGCCGCCATTTTTGACCTCGCCAACAATCGCTTGACCGATATTCCCCCCTTTGATCCCAGCGCGGTCTACCGGGTGGATAAAACAGTGCCGGTTATCCAATCCCTGCTTCTACTGGATGACGCTCTGACTAACCGCGCCGAAGTTCGTTTTGAAATTGTCTTCAGCGAGCCGGTTTTCAACCTTGTCGCAAGCGACTTCGAGGCGGTTGAGCAAGACGGATTGACCGGCAGCCGCGTGCGAGGCCTTGAAGCGGTTGGCGCGTCCGATCGCTTTATCGTAACCATCGAAACCGGCGCGCCGCAAGGCCGCTTGGGGCTGCGCCTGAAAAATACCAGCGCAGCTCATGACGAAGCCGGCAATCCTATCGGTGGGCTGCCCTATTTTGACTCAGACAAAACTTACTCCATTGACAAAGTTGCCCCTCAGATTGTTGCCGTGCGCCGGCTGGACGAAAACCCAACCAGCGCCGCGCAAGTCCGCTTTGAGGTGGAGTTCAGCGAAGGCGTGCAGGGAGTGGATGCGGATGACTTTGAACTTGTGGAAAGCGGGTCATTGCAGGGAAGCCGCGTTGTCCTCGTGATGGGCGCGTCCAATACCTATCAAGTGAAACTGCAAATTGGTTCTGGAACGGGTACAATAGGCTTCCTCATTCCAGCCAATGCCTCAATTCAAGATGCTGTTGGTAACTGTTTGCGCAATCTCCCGCTTTATGATCCAGAAATGACCTATATAATTAGCGGAGGGGTTTCTGTTTATTTGCCACTGGTCAGAAAGTAGGATGATTTTTGATTAATACCGGTCTACTTGATTGACTTTCAAACAAATTTTCACTACAATCCTATTGGTGAGGTCTTAATTGCTGTTTAATTTTGCGCTTGAAAGGAGGGAAACATTAACAAAAATATTATACTCTCTGAATCGAAAACGCTGTTTTTTCTCAACTTGATACAAAAGGAGATAAGGATGAGCAAGATCAATCGTTTCTTGTTTGTTTTTCTGGCAAGTTTGATCATTCTCTCGCTTGCGTTGGCCCCATCAACTCCTTCCGTGCAAGCTCAAGATGGAATTCCCCCACGAGCGTCATTGCCAGATGACGTGGAGTTGATGCCCGGTGTTCGCGAGTTGCTCAGTAATCCCAACGAGCCGGTTTACATTGTGGTTGAATTGCAGAGCGAGCCGGCAACCGTAGTGTATGGGCGGCTCAAAGGCGTTCGGGCAGAGACAGAGCTGGCGGCAACCACTCAATCCCAAATTGAGCGAGTCAAGCAAGAACAACAAGTTTTCCTGGATGCCTTGTTAAATGAAGGGATCCTGCCGACACTCTCCCCGCAGCAGGGTGATGAAGAGTTCTTCCTCTTCCAGGTTCAACGGGTGTATAACGGCGTTGCGCTGCGCATTCAAGCCGGACGCATCGCCCAGATTGCCAAACTGCCGGGCGTGAAGGCGATTCATCGCTTATCGCTCAAGGAAATTGATCATACTTCCAGCGTTCCATTGATCAATGCTCCCCAGGTTTGGAACATTGGCTTGGGCAATCGCGGGGATGGCATCAAAGTTGGCATCATTGACACGGGAATTGATTATCTCCATCTCAACTTTGGCGGACCGGGAATATTGGCAGCCTATGCCGCTAACGATACAGAGGTTGTCGGCGATGTGCCGAACTACCCCGGTGTCAAAGTGGCCGGCGGCTATGATTTTGTCGGCGATGCCTATGATGCTGGCGGAACGCCCACCCAGCAGATTCCTCAACCTGACTTTGATCCGATGGACTGCAATGGGCACGGATCGCACGTGGCCGGCACTGTGGCTGGTTATGGAATTTACCGACCAACGCCTTCCACCAAAGCAACTTACCCCGGACCTTTTGGGCCGGGCATGTACAGTAGCGTTGATTTTGCGCTGGGACCGGGCGTTGCGCCGAGCGCTGAATTGTACGCATTGCGCGTCTTTGGTTGCAGCGGCTCAACGGCAGTTACCGATTTGGCCATCGAATGGGCGGTTGATCCGAACGGAGACGGCAATTTCAACGACCGGTTAGATGTCATCAACATGTCGCTGGGCGCGAGCTTTGGCTCTGAATACGACACCAGCGCAATCGCCAGCAATAATGCCGCTCAAGCCGGCGTGATTGTGGTGGCTTCGGCTGGCAATAGCTATAACACGCACTACATTACCGGTTCGCCGGGCGTGGCAACCCGCGCCATCTCGGTCGCTTCCTCAGTGGATGAAAGCGAGCCTTACGATGGTTTCGAGGTGACTGTTGCCCCGTCAGGCCACTCAGCGATTGTCGGCCCACATCCCTCCAGCAATTCTGTCAACTATGATTGGTATGGCAATCCAGACACGACTGCGCCTCTGAAACTTCCCCCAAGCGATAATCTGGGCGGTTGTACGGCGTTTCCCGCCGGATATTTCTCGGGCACGATAGCCCTGATTGACTGGACGTTGACCAGCGGCGGCGCTAACGAATGTGGCTCACTCGTCCGCACGAACAACGTTCAGTCGGCTGGCGGGTTGGGCGTGATTATGGTTTATCCCGCGCCGGTCTTGCCGATTTCGATTGCGGGTAACGCAGGTATCCCAGCAACGATCACCATTCAACCCGTAGGGGATGCGCTCAAAGCGGCGCTGGCTGTTGGGGCAGTTACGGTGCGCTTAACCAAAGATTATAACGCTGCCATTCATGTCCTTTCGTCGGCTCAGGTGGATACGCTTTCGGATTTCTCCTCGCGCGGACCGCGCCGCGTGGATAATGCGCTCAAACCAGACTTGGCAGCGCCAGGCCAAACGATTGCCTCAGTAGATGCCCTAACTGGAAGTGGAGCGACTTCCTTTAGCGGGACTTCGATGGCTGCTCCGCACGTGGCTGGGATGATGGCATTGTTACGCCAGCTGCGCCCGACTTGGACGGTAGAAGAGCTGAAAGCGCTAGCAATGAACACCGCCAATTACGATTTGTACACTGGACTTAATCAAAGCGGCGATAAACACGCGCCTTCGCGAGTTGGCGCTGGTCGAGTGGATGCGCAGCAAGCGGCTACCTCGTTTGTGGTCATGTATAATGCCGAAGATGAGGGCATGGTCAGCGTCTCGTTTGGCGACGTCAAAGTAGTGACCACTGCTCAGGCTGAAAAGCAGGTGAAGGTAGTGAACAAGCATCCTACCCAGACGTTCACGTATGATGTCAGCTTGGAGAACCGTTTGAGCGTGCCGGGTGTGACCTATACCGTGCTGAATCTGGATAACACACCGCTTACCACCCTGACGCTCGCTCCGAATCAAACCTTCACCTTCAAGGTGCTCATGACGGCTGACGCTAGCCAGATGAGTCATGTCAAGGATCCGGCTCTGGCCGCTACGCAGGCCGGAATTGCGCGTCACTTCCTCAGCGAAGCGGCGGCGCTGGTCAAGTTGACCCCGCCCTCATCGGCGACTTACCCAGCGCTGCGCCTTTCGGTCTATTCCGTGCCGCGCGCAGCCTCGGCGATGGATGCGGTCACCGCTTCGGTCAACCTTGATTTGAGCCAACCAATCGGCTCCTTTGATGTGGCGCTGGATGGCACGACGGTGAGCGGCTCGAATCCTCCTGCTTTGGTTACCGCCTTCGAGTGGCTGGGCGAAGATGAAGATGATACGCCTGTGCAGAATTCGCTGCGGCATGTGGATGTTCGCCATGTGGGGGTGATGAGCGATGCGAATTACTACCCGCTCAGCGATACGTATATCTACTTTGCCATCGTAACCGACAAGCCGTGGACGACCCCCAACGAGGTTGAGTTCGATATCTACATTGATGTTGATCAAGATGGCACAGAAGATTTTGTCCTATACAATACAGCGCTAGCCGAAAACAATCAACGAACCGACGTGTATGTTGCAAGCCTGGTGAAGATCAATACCGCTTTTACTGGCGGCGTAAGCAGCGCGGCCTACTTCTTGAACGGCTTATCAGCGAGCGCTGCCGAAACTTCGCCGCTCAACACCAACGTGGTCTTCATGACAATACCGGCTACGGCGATCGGGTTGACCAGCAGTGACGGCGTGTTTGACTTTTACGTTGAGACCTACAGCCGCGATCAGGAAGATGATCTGCCGGTGGATGTTAGCGAGCTGTTCACGTACGACGCGCTCAACCCGGCGCTGGACACCATCAACACCACTGGCGATGATTTGGATGGTCTGGCGGTTTACTTTGATGAACCCAGCACGCTCACCTTTGGGTATGATCTCACCAACTACCCGACTTTTCAACCCAAGGGCGTCCTGCTGTTGCATCATCACAATGCGCAGATGAAGGCGGAAGCAATTCCGTTCAACATCGGCTACTTCCAGTATCTGCCGGTCATCAACCGCTAGACGAACTCCCCTCACCATCATTTTGCTTTTCTCCCCTCTGCTCCCCACAGGGGGGAGATTTTGTGTTAAGATAAAGCATCTTCTTTTTGATGTGAGGGATGCCGGCATGTCCAAATGGGTTTTTCCGCAGGGGTTTGTGTGGGGGGCGGCAACGTCCGCCTATCAGATTGAAGGGGCGTGGAACGAGGACGGCAAGGGCGAATCGATTTGGGATCGCTTTGCGCACACGCCCGGCAAAGTGCTGAATGGCGATACCGGCGATGTGGCTGCCGATCACTATCACCGCTGGCCGGAAGATATTGCCCTGATGCGCCAAATCGGGCTGCAAGCCTACCGTTTCAGTTTTGCCTGGGCGCGCATTTTTCCTGAGGGACGCGGGCGGGTCAACCCGGCCGGTCTGGATTTTTATGAACGCCTGGTGGATGGCCTGCTGGAAGCCGGGATTACCCCATATCCAACCCTCTTTCATTGGGATCTGCCGCAAGCCCTGCAGGATGAAGGTGGTTGGAGCAATCGCCAAACCGCTTACGCTTTTGCCGAATATGCCGATGTCATCAGCCGGCGTTTGGGTGATCGCATCCGCGATTGGACGACCCACAATGAGGTGACCTGTGCCAGTCTGCTGGGTCATCAGTTGGGCATTCACGCGCCGGGCATCTGCGATTGGTACACCGCCCTGCGGGCTGCGCATCATTTACTGCTTTCGCACGGTCTGGCGGTGCAGGTCCTGCGCGCCAATTGTCCGGCTGCCGAGGTGGGTTTCGTGATTGATCCGATACCGGCTGAGCCGGCTTCCGATTCGCCGGAAGACTATGCCGCTTACCGCTGGTTTGACGGGCATCACAACCGCTGGTTCCTCGACCCGATCTACGGACGCGAATACCCCGCCGATGGGATCAGCGAACACGTCCGACGCGGGCATTTGCCGAATGGCCTCGATTTTCTCCAGCCGGGTGATTATGATCTGATCAGCCAGCCGCTGGATTACTTGGGGTTGAATTATTACCGCCGCGGCGTGCTGCGCGCCGGCGAGGAGGATTTGGTTAACAGCATTGAGCCGACTGCCGATCCGCCCGAGGGTTTTACCGAAATGGGTTGGGAAATTTACCCGGACGGACTGTTCCATCTGCTGGCGCACATGTGGCTGACGTACCGCCCGCGCCAGATTTATGTGACCGAAAATGGGGCCAGTTTTTCGGATGCGCCGGATGAGAACGGCCGGGTGCGCGATGTGCGGCGGATTGCCTACCTGCGCGGTCATTTGCAGGCTGCTCATCGCGCCATTCAGGCCGGCGTTCCGCTCAGGGGTTATTTCGTCTGGTCGTTCATGGATAACTTCGAGTGGGCGAGGGGCTATTCGCAGCGCTTTGGGCTGGTGTGGGTGGACTATGCCAGCCAGCGCCGAATGCTGAAAGACAGCGCTTGGTGGTACCGTCAGGTGATTCAGGAAAACGCCATACCCGATGAATTCCCCCGAAATTTGTAGGTGGTTTGTCGCAGTTTTGTACAATCTTTTCGCTCAAAGTTGATAGATTTTGAGTGACCTTTGGGGGTAACATACGGTAAGTCTTTAACCGACAGCCGGATCATTTCATCATACCGGAGGGATTGTTCATCTATGCCTGAACCGAGTGGGGCAAAATTCTACGACTTACCGCCAACCGAACGGTTGAAATGGATTGGTGATCAGACTCGAGTGGACGAGTCCGTGTTAGCCGCTTTGAGCGGCACGGCTGGTTTGACCCTGGAACAGGCCGATCACATGATTGAAAATGTGGTCGGGGTCTATGGGTTGCCGCTGGGCGTTGCCCGCTATTTCATGGTCAATGGGCGGGAGGTGCTGGTGCCGATGGCGATTGAGGAGCCTTCCGTGGTCGCCAGCGCGTCTTTTATGGCCAAACTGGCGCGTTCCAGCGGCGGCTTTTTTGCCAGCGCCGATCCGCCGGAGATGATCGGGCAGATTCAAATTCTGGGGGTGGCCGATCCGCCCAGCGCCCGTCTGCGTCTGATCGAGGCGCGCAGCGAACTGCTGGCGGAGGCTGCCCAAATAGACCCGGTGCTGGCCAGTTTGGGAGGCGGGCCGCGCGGTCTGGAAGTGCGCATCATCCCCGAATCGCCGATTGGCGCGTTTCTGGTGCTGCACCTGATTTATGACGTGCGCGATGCGATGGGCGCCAATGCCATCAACACCGCGCTGGAACGGCTGGCGCCGCGTGTCGAGCAGATCACCGGTGGGCGGGCGCACCTGCGCATTCTCACTAACCTGGCCGAACGGCGGCTGGCGCGCGCACGCGTGACCATCCGGCTGGAAGAACTGGCTTTCGAAAGTTTCAGCGCGGAGCAGGTGCGGGACGGCATCATTGCGGCTTGGGCGTTTGCGGCTGCCGACCCCTACCGGGCTGCCACGCACAACAAGGGCATTATGAACGGCGTAGATGCGGTGGTGATCGCCACGGCCAACGACTGGCGTGCCATCGAAGCCGGCGCGCACGCCTACGCCGCTCGCAGCGGACGCTACACCAGCCTGAGCACGTGGGGCAAGGATGAAGAGGGCAATCTGGTTGGGACGCTGGAAATGCCCATGGCGGTTGGGATTGTGGGCGGGGCCACCCGCGTTCATCCGGCGGCTCAGGCCGCCATCCGCCTGATGGGCGTGAAAACGGCCGCTGAACTGGCCGAGATCATTGTTTCGGTTGGGCTGGCGCAGAATCTGGCTGCGTTGCGTGCGCTGGCTACGGAGGGCATTCAGCGCGGACACATGAGTCTGCACGCTCGCCAGGTGGCCATTGCCGCCGGCGCCAGCGGTGAACTGGTGCAGCGGGTTGCCGATCAAATGGTGCGCGAAAAAGTGGTGCGCATTGACCGCGCCCAGCAAATTTTGAAGGAAATGCGGGGAGAAGCCTGAAAGAAAACTCCCGCCGGTTGTTCAAAGAAGTGCTTAGACAAGGAGCGTTATGGTATGGAAAAACCCGAAACCCAAACCCTGACTCATAAGCCAGCCCGTCCGGTTGGCATCGTAGGTTACGGCGCGTATGTGCCGCGCTATCGTCTGCCTGCGCGGGAAGTGGCGCGCATCTGGAAAGGCGGCAAGGACGAGGCTCCGATCCGCGAAAAGTCGGTGCCGGGCGCCGATGAGGATGTGATCACCATGTCCATCGAAGCCGCCCGCAATGCGCTGGCACGCGCGCGCATTCATGCTCACGAGATTCGCGCGGTGTGGGTCGGCTCGGAGTCGCATCCCTATGCGGTCAAACCCAGTTCGACAGTCGTGGCGGAAGCGATTGGCGCGCCGGTCAGCATTCAGGCCGGCGACTGGGAGTTCGCCTGCAAGGCCGGCACCGAGGCAATGGTGGCGGCAATTGCGATGGTAGCCGCCGGCATGGGCCGCTACGCGCTGGCGATCGGCATGGATACTGCCCAGGGACGCCCCGGCGATGCGCTTGAGTACACCGCTGCCGCCGGCGGAGCCGCCTACATTCTCGGCCCGGCCGAAGAATCGCTGGCAGTGGTGGAAGGCAGCTATTCCTATGTCACCGATACCCCCGATTTCTGGCGGCGCGCGCACGAGCGCTACCCCTCGCACGGCCAGCGCTTTACCGGCGACCCGGCTTATTTCAAACACATTACCGAAGCCGGCAAGCAGATCATGAAAGATCTTGGCGTAAGCGCTGCAGACATCCAGTACGCCGTTTTTCACCAGCCGAACACCAAGTTCCCGCAACGGGTGGCCAAGATGCTCGGTTTCACCCCCGAACAAATCCAGCCCGGTTTACTTTCGCCGGTGATCGGCAACACCTACGCCGGCGCGGCGATGATCGGGCTTTCGGCGGTGCTGGATTGTGCCCAACCCGGCGATCGCATTCTGGTGGTCTCGTTTGGCTCTGGCGCCGGTTCAGATGCCTTCCTGTTCCGCACCACCGAAGCGCTGGCGGAGCGTCAGCGGCTGGCGCTGCAGACGCAGGATTATATTGCCCGCCGCACCGAAATTGATTATGGCATGTACGTGCGCCTGCGCGGCAAACTGGCAGATTGAGGAGGCTGATCCATGCGAGATGTTGTGATTGCAGGCATCGGTCAGACGCGTGTGGGCGAACTGTGGGACATTTCGCTGCGATCGCTGGCCTATCAGGCGATCAAAGCCGCCCGTCAGGATGCGCACGGTCTGGCGCCGGATGCGTTGTACGTGGGCAACTACTTGGCAATCGTCACCTCCCACCAGTCCAATCTGGGCACGTTGCTGGCCGACAACGCCGGTCTGACCGGCGTGGAGGCCTTCACCTGCGAGGCGGGTCAGGCTTCCGGCGGGGCGGCTTTTCAGATGGGCTACATTGCGGTTGCCTCCGGCTATGTGGATGCGGCGCTGGTGGTGGGCGTGGAAAAGTACACCGACGCCATCGGCAGCGAGCAGGAAGCCGCGCTGGCGATTTCGATGGATGCCGATTATGAGGCGATGGTCGGGCTGACGCTGGCGGCGCAGGCCGGTTTGCTGATGCAGCGCTACCTGCACCAGTACGGCGCGCCGCGCTCGGCGTTTGGGGCGTTTCCGGTGCTGGCGCACGCCAACGCCGTCAACAACCCCTTTGCCATGTACCGCCGCGTAATTGATCAGCAGACCTATGAAAAAGCCCCTGCGGTAGCCGATCCGCTCAATATATATGATCAGGCTTCGTATGCCGATGGGGCGGCGGCTGTGCTGCTGACCACCCCCGAAAAAGCGCGTCAGGCCGGCATCCAACACCCGCTCGTGCGGGTGCGCGGTTCGGCGGGGGTGATTGATACGCTGGCCCTGCACGACCGCCCCGATCCGCTGGCGTTCGATGCGGCGCGTTTCGCCGTCCAGCGCGCCTGTGAAATGGGCGGCATTCTGCCCGGCGAGGTAGATCTGTTCGAGCTGGATGACGCTTTCTCCATCTATGCCGTGCTGGGGCTGGAAGCGGCCGGTTTTGCCGAGCGCGGCGAGGGCTGGCGGCTGGGTCAAAACGGCGAGTTGCGCCTGAACGGCCGTCTGCCGGCGCTGACCATGGGCGGCAGCAAGGGGCGCGGCAATCCGTTAGGGGCATCCGGCGTCTATCAGATTGTGGAAGCGGTTCAGCAGCTGCGCGGCGAGGCCGGCGCCAATCAGGTGGCGGAGGCGCGTTTGGCGCTGACGCTCAATTTGGGCGGGCCGGCTTCTTCGGCTTTTGCGCATGTGCTGGAACGCCTGTGAGGATGATAGGTTTTGATAGGTTTTTGGGCAACTGTGATAGGAATTGACAGGAAATGACCTCTAAACTGTAGGCTGGTCTTATTTACAAGCAAGAAGGAGAGATGAAAAATGGAAATTCCGCGACATTGGCGATTGAAGAAACAACGCTACTCCCTGCAGGGTGAAGTTTGCCCGCACTGCGAGGGCAAAATTTTCCCGCCACGGGATGTCTGTCCGCACTGCGGCAACGATGCTCGCACCACCTTTACGTTCAGCGGACGCGGCAAGATTTACTCGTTCACGCATGTGACCGAAGCGCCGGCCGGTTTTGAAGAAACCGCTCCCTACACGGTGGCGCTGGTGCAGCTGGAAGAAGGCCCGGTGGTGACCGCCCAGTTGACCGACGTGGACGCTGATCAGGTGGAAATCGGCATGCCGGTGGAGATGGTCACCCGCAAAATTCGCTCAGACGGCGATGAACGCGGCATCATCATTTACGGGTACAAGTTCAGGCCGGTGATGCAAGGCTGATTGGCAGTAATTCCCCCAACTAAGTCACGCCTCCATCTTCCCGATGGCAGGCGTTTTTTTTGTTGAGGGCGGGGGGTTAATTGGGCTCTTGGAAGATGCGCGAATTATGCCTTGTTTGTGGAATAGTTTCTTCTGAGTATTTTGAATTTTTTAAAAGTCACGTTGGGTTGTGAAGTGTATGCAATGGGAAGGGCAAGTGGGATGTTTGTGGCTTTTCATGCTTTATGTTTGTTGCAGAGAATCGCGTCTTGTTTTGTTTGGAAAAATAGAGGTTGTCTGGATAATTGAGATGATCAGATTTGAACTGCCTTATAATTAAGTTTGAGGAGGAATCTTAAAATGACCTCTCAATTTCCTGAAGTCCTGTTTATTGAAGGTAAAAAGGTTTCAATGACTTTTTGTCCACCGATTCCAGAAAATCATCCACGCATTCGTCGGCTCAGCAAGAGGGAGGCAGCGGATATTGATCCTATGCTCCTCTCCACTACCTGCTGGAGAAATTATGTAGGTGTTTGGGAAATCAAAGATGAACGACTCTATCTAAAAGGGGTGTATGGCATCTATAAGCTGGAAGGAGAAGAGCCATTGTTTGCGGATTGGTTCACCGGTGTTCTGAGAGTGCCACTGGGTGGTTTAATCCAATATGTGCACATGGGGTTTGGTTCCGTGTATGAGGGCGAGCTTCATATTAAAATTGAAAATGGCATTGTGATGCGCTCGCGAACCATTGATAATCGCGGTAAACCCTTTAATGCGTGGGAGTTGGGTGAAAATAATTTGCCTGGCAAGGAAAACCGCTTTCCTGGTGATGATGAACTCTAATGGGGAGTGAGGGTCAGGTGAGGCAGCCGTCTCGAACCCATTCCCATTCCTCTGGCGGTGAAGCGTAACGGAACTCTAATCAAGACGAAACCCTCTTCAACGAAGGGCTGCGGGCTGCCAAGCGCGGGGCCGTGTGGGGGTTGGGGACAGGGCTGCTGGCATCGGGGGTGGCGCTGGGGGTGGCATGGCGCTGCCTGCCCTTTTACATCACCTACCCGCCCGCTCCGTGGCCGTGTTACTGCACTCAGCCGGCTTATGCTGCCCTCGGTTATCTGGCGTTTCCGGTCAATCGGCTAACCAACGATCTGGCATCGGCCATTGCGCTTGCTCCGTTGACGTGGGGGTTTTATGCGTTGTTGGGCGGTTTGATTGGCTTGATTCTCAGCCGGATCGGCTCGCCGGGGAAAACCGGCCGATAGCCATTCGGTTCGATTTTGCGGGAGGGTCAAATTTTTGTTAGCAAGGTGGAAGATGGCTTAAGCCAAAATTGATGGCGATTGGGCACACCCGCAAGCCGATCAAAGAGGATATAATTTGTACAAACGCAGAGAGGGTTATTTTTTGATTTCAGTCGGGTTGGGATTTTGGGTAAGGGAATTCTGTGAATGGCGGGAGAGATTTCACGCAGAGATTTCCTCAAGTTGAGCGGCGCATTCTTCTTCTATGGAATGTGGAATGCTGCCAAGCCAATTTTGAATGTCGTTTGTCCCCCGCCGGTGATTTGGCATGGTAATCGGCGTGTTCCAGCAATTGCGCTGACTTTTGATGATTGTTACAATTTCGAAGCGCTTGTCCAATTAAAAGATTTGCTGGAAACACGCCCACAGGTCAAGGTAACTTTCTTTCCGGTCGGTCGAGCGCTGCTGAACACCACGCGAAGAGAACCGCTGGTATGGAAAGATTTGCTGGATAAAAGATGGCGAGAATGGAGAAGAATTTTTGTGTGATACCAAGAACAACAAATTAACCCAATGTGTTCGTTGAGTTTCTAAAAGAGTATTTTCACAACGGGATCATCCACACCATTCTCAGTTAGATCAATCCATCGTTATCATTGTTTAAGGTTTTTCCTTTCCCAATTTTGTATAATGAAATTGGGCAAAGGTAGTACGGCCCGCGAAAGGAGGCTGAAATGTACGTTACCATTCTCTCCGGTCATGTCAGCCACGAGAACTGGACCACGCTGCAAACGACATATCAGGAAAAGGTTACCCGTCACCCGCCGCGCGGGCTGGTCGAGTCGACGCTGGTGCAGAGCGAGGACGACCCGACCCTGTGGCACATCATCTCGTTCTGGAAGAGCAAAGAAGCCTTCCAGCAGGCCGAAGACGAGGATGAAGCCAGCCTGTGCGTCAAACTGTTTTGTGATGCGGGCGGCGTGCCGACCCGCCGCCGCTACAGCGTTGCGGCCCGCTATGTGCGGGTGTGAGGGATGCTGTCCGGCGTGACGGCCGCATGAACGACTGGCTGAATCGGCTGGTGGCGCTGGAAAGTGAGGTGGAGTACAAGTCTCCACCCCGGCGCGGGGAGGGGGAATTTTGTTTTCTGCCGGGCAGTCTGCCGGTTTTGGTTTCTGCCCCGCATGGCGCAGCTCACACCCGCCATGGACGATTGAAGGAAGAGGACGACTTTACCGCCGGCATGGCGCGTCTGTGCGCCGAGCTGAGCGGGGCGCACGTTTTGTATGCGTGGCGAAAATCCGCCACCGACCCCAATTACTACCCGGATGTGCCTTACAAACAAGCCCTGCGAGAAATTGTCCGGCGGTACGATATTGACTTCGTGCTGGATCTGCACGGTTGTGCGGCTTACCGAGATTTTGGAATTGCGCTGGGCACCATGCAGGGGCGCAGCCTTTCGCCGGATTGCCGCCGGCTGATTTTGAGGGTTCTGTATCACTATGGTTTTCGGGGAAGTGGCGGCTGGCTTTCGCGGGTGGATATTGACCGCACGTTTACCGGCGGCAACGGCAGCCGGCAGGAAACCATTACGCGCTTTGTCTCCCAGCGGCTGGGAGTGGCGGCGGTTCAGCTCGAACTCAACTCGTACCTGCGGGTGGTGCGCCGCCGCCCGCAGGCTTCGGAACGGCAGCCCTTCGAGGGCGACCCGGCAATGATCGAGCGCACCGTTCAATTGCTGGTGGGGCTGGTGCGCGCGGTTGCCCGCTTCGCCGCGGTGAACGGCTTGACGGGGATGAGCCCAACAAAATTGTAGGGCTGGATTGGCCATCTCTCTGATATAATCAGCCGGGCAATCATGAACCTGTTTAGACGGATTTTTAGCCCGGCTCAGCCGGTGCCGGTTGAACTCCGGCGAAATTTTTTGCACCTTTACCTCGATATTGCCTGGTGGGGTTTACTCAACGGCAGTATTCTGGTCTTTTTGGGAGTATACGCCTCGCGGTTAGGCGCCAGCACCTTTCAACTGGGGCTGCTGACGGCTTCACCGGCATTGATGAATCTGATTTTTACCTTTCCGGCGGGCGGTTTGCTGGAACGCAAGCCGGTTTCGCGGGTTACGCGCTGGTCGGCGGTGGCGATGCGCATCTTCTACTTCTTGCTTATTCCGCTGCCGATATTGCTGCCGGCCGGAACGCAGGTATGGGTCATTCTGGCGATCACGCTGCTGATGAACATCCCCGGCACGCTGATTGCAATTGCCTTCAACGCTTTTTTTGCCGAAGCCGTGCCACCCGAATGGCGCGGTCAGGTAGCCGGGGTGCGCAACGCGCTGTTTTCGATCACGACCATGCTGACCGCGCTGGTGGTGGGCGTGATTCTTGACCGAACGCCTTTCGCCACCGGATATCAAATTGTGTTTGCGATTGGCGCCGTGGGGGCGATGATGAGCGCCCTGCACCTGTGGCTGGTGCGTCTGCCAGATAAACCGGCAGCGGCGGCTGAAGCGCCATCCAACGGAAACCATGACGGAATCAGCAAAGAAGTCCGCGCTGCCGAAAAAGCGCCGCTCAGGGCGCTGCGTCTGCAAGCGCTGCGGCTGGATGTGCTGCGCGGGGCTTTTGGAAGGCTGCTGGCGTTGATTTTCGTGTATCAACTGGGGGTGTACTTGATCGGGCCGGTGGTGCCGAAATATCAGGTCAATGTGCTGCAACTGAGTGATGTGACCATCAGTCAGGCCAGCGCGCTGTTCTGGGTGGCTCATTTCATCGGCTCGCTGCAAAGCCGGCGGCTTTCGCAATGGCTGGGTTTTCAACGCATGACCGGCTGGGGGTTGATCATTGTTACCATAACCCTGGTCATGTTTACATACAGTTTCCAGCGCTGGATTTACCTGCTGCATTCGCTGATTGGCGGGATTGGTTGGGCATGGATTGCCGGCGGACTGATTAACTTCGTGCTGGAGCGCATTCCGGCAAACGACCGTCCTTCGCATCTGGCATGGTTCAATTTGATCAACAATGCGGCGGCATTATTGTGCGGGCTGCTCGCCCCGCTGATTGCCGGCTGGATTGGCATGGCGGCTACCCTCCTGCTGGCGGCGGCGTTACGCTTGGCGGTGGGGGTCAGTCTGTGCGCGCGCAAGCCGATCCAACTGCCGCGTTTGCGTTTGGCGCAGGATTAAGCGATCTTCTCACCACGCTACTCGCGTGTTCGAGAGCCCCTCTCCGCAATCCGGGTACAATTGCGCCCATCGCGTTTGGCCTGGTAAAGGGCTTCATCCAAACTGCTTAGCAGATTATCAATCTCTTCGCCGTGCAGAGGATGGACGGCCAGCCCCATTGAAGTGGAAACGCTGATGAAAATTCCCCTATAAGGGGTGGGATTGCTCTCCAGCGCAAGGCGGATTTGTTCGGCGCGGCTGAGCCCCTCGGGCAGACTGACATTCGGCAGGATCACTAAAAATTCTTCCCCGCCAAAGCGAAAACAATAATCGCTTTGACGAATCTGGCTTTTGAGAATTTGCGCCGTGTGAATTAAGACCTGATCTCCGGCAAGATGGCCGTAGGAATCGTTGATCTCTTTGAAATGATCCAAGTCCATCAGAAGGAAACAAACCGGTTGACCGGCGTGCGCGGAGCGAGACAACTCGGCGGCTACAATTTCATCGAATTGATGCCGGTTGAGTAATCCCGTCAGGGCATCGTGCATGGCTTGTTGTTGAAGTTCTTTTTGCAAAGTGGAAATTTGCTCAATGCGCTCCTGCAATCTCTGCTCATATTGCTTGCGCAGAAAGATCTCGGTTTCTAATTCCGCAGTGCGTTCCGCAACCCGTTGTTCCAGTTTGCGATTGGCGGCTTGCACCTGCCGTAGTCGCAGGTGAAAACCAGCATAAATTGCCGCTCCAATGACGAGCAAAAGTCCGATTTGAAAAGGCAAGGTCTGCCACCAGGGCGGGGTAACCTCAATCGGCAATTGGGTGATTTCTCCCCATGCGCCATCATTGTTGGACGATCGAACCAAAAAAGTGTACTTTCCGGCGGGTAAGTTGGTGTAGGTCGCTTCGCGGTTGGCGCGGGGTGGCGACCAATCTTTGTCAAAGCCTTCCAATTTATATTGAAAGAGATTTTTGGACGAGATTTGATAATTCAGGCTGGCAAAGTGAAAAGTGACTGAATTTTGATCGTGCTTCAGAGTCAATTGTGGCAGGCTCCAGATGGATTGCGGCAGCGCAGCGCTGCCCGGTTGAATGGGCTGATTAAACAATTCCAAACCCGTGAGCAAAACCTGCGGCAGGTAGGGATTGTCGGCCAAGTCGGCTGGGTCAAAGTAGGTCAGGCCGGTTGAGCCGCCAAAGTACAACATCCCCGTCATTGGATTACGCGCCGCAGCAAATGTGAATTGATTGCCGTGTAGACCGTCTTTCACATCGTAGTTTCGAAAAGTCTCATCGTCCGGCCTGAAGCGGCTGAGCCCTGCGGAAGTCCCCAGCCAGAGGTTGCCGCGGCCATCCGCCACAATGCTCATCAGGGTATCGCTGGGCAGGCCATCTTTGAAGGTGTAATTTTTCCACTGCAGCGTGTTCAGGTCGAGCCGGCTCAATCCGCTGGCGGTGGCAGCCCACAGCCGATCGGCCTTCTCTTCTAAAAGCAGGGCATGCACCGTGTCGCTGGCAATGCTGGCAGGATCGTCTTTTTGGTGAACAAAGCGGGTGAAGTGGCGCTTGGCAGGATCGAAAAAGTTGACCCCGCCACGCGCTGTGGCAATCCACACCTGCCCGTTGCGATTGACTTCGAGGTCATAAATGGTATCCTCGCTGAGGCTGTTGGGGTTGCCCGAATCATGGGTGAAACGATCCACAACCTGGCCGCTGGCCGGGTCAAACAAGTCCAAACCAAACCCCAGCGTTCCGAGCCATAATTTCCCATCAGCCGCCTCGGCGAGCGAAAAGATAAAATTGGTGCGCAGCGCGTTGGGATCATCGAGATTGCGCTTGTAAGCGACAAATTGGCGACTGCCGGCATCCAGGCGGTTCAGTCCACCGCCGGATGTGCCAATCCACAATGTTCCGTTGCGATCGAACAGCATGTTGTAGATCTTGTTGCTGGAAAGGCTGGAAGGATCGGCAGGGTCGTTCCGGTACACGCGCATCCTTTCGGTTCGAGGATCGTACTGATTCAATCCCCCGCCGAACGTTCCAATCCACAGGCTGCCGTCCGGCGCGGCAAGCACGGAGTAAACATCGCTGGAAGAAAGGCTGCTGCGGTCGCCGGGAGTGTGGCGCAGGATGCCAAAGCGTTGAAAGACGGGCGCCAGCTGGTTAACGCCGCCATAACGGCTGGTAATCCACAGTGAACCAGAGCGATCTTCCGTAATCCAATAGGTATCATTGTGGCTGATGCTGAAGGGATCGTTGGGATTATGTTGAAAGCGAATAAAGGACTCGCTGCGCGGATCGAACAGATTTAATCCGCCGTTCTCGGCGCTGATCCAAATTCCGCCGTTGCGGTCTTCGTAAAGGTACCAAAGGTTATCATCGCTAATCGTGCTGTCATCCAGAGGATCATGGCGATAGGCTTGAAATGTGCCTGTGGCGCGATCCATGCGGTTGAGACCTCCACCGCGCGTTGCCACCCAAAAGTTGCCCTGGCGATCTTCCAACATTGCCCAAACGCTGTTATGGCTGAGGCTGGCAGGGTTTTGAGGATCATTCTGGAACAGCGTGAAGTCATCCGTGGCAGGGTTGTACCGTTGTAATCCCTGCCGGGTGGCTACCCAAATCGTGCCGCTGTGATCCTGGTATAAACGGTGGATGACCGGCGCTGCAATTGCCGCGGGATTGTTCGGATCGGGCAGATAGTGGGTGAATTGTTCGGTGGCGCGATTGAACCGGCTCAAACCGCCGCGCGTTCCAATCCAAATTTGACCCTCTCGGTCTTCCATCAGGGCCCAAATACTGTCGTCTGGCAGGCTGTTCGGATTTTCTGGATCGTGGCGGTAGGCATAAAACCGGTCGGTTTTCGGATCATAGACATTCAAGCCGCCCGGATCGGCGCCAATCCATAGCAATCCATCCCGGCTCTCGATCAGAGCATGCAGGCTGTTGGAACTCAAACTGTTGGGATTGTCGGCATCCCGTCGGTAATTGACAAAACCAGAACCATCATACCTGCTGAGTCCGTTGTTGGTGGTGAACCACAGATAGCCGCGCTGGTCCTGTAAAACGGATAGAACGGTGGAACTGAGCAAGCCATCATCCACCCCAAAGCGCAAAAAGCGACTCTTTTTATTCCATTCCAAAGAAGTTTGGGCGGCAGAGAAATCGCCCTGTCCGATTTTCGGCGAGGCGGACAACGCCGCCACAAGGATCAGAATGATGATTGCCTTTAGAAGTCTCATTCCCGTTTCTCTTTCGCCCTTTTATAATTTAGATTTATATTATATTCTTTGTTAAGAAACGGGCGCTTTACAACTGCTCTTCACTTTTCGGGGATATTTTGGAATTACTCAGCCGGCGGCGCGGATTTGCTCTTGCGGCGCTGGATTGGTTTGAGGCGAGAGGTAATCCTCGCGAATCAGCGCCACAAAGTTTTCGACGACTTGCGGATCGAACTGAATGCCGGCCTGTTCCTGTAAATAGGCCAACGCTTTTTCCATGCTCCACGCCTGACGATAGGGGCGGTCATGGGTGAGGGCGTCCCACACATCCACAATCGCAAAAATGCGCGCGAAGAGAGGAATTTGCTCGCCCTTCAAGCCGCGCGGGTAGCCGCTGCCATCCCAGCGTTCGTGGTGGCAGTAGATGACATCCATGGCGCCTTTCAGAAAGGGAATTTTGGAGAGTAAATCGTAGGCAAATTGGGGATGCTGGCGCATGATTGCCCATTCTTCGTCATTCAATGGGCCGGGTTTGTTGAGGATGGCATCGGGTACGGCCATTTTGCCAATGTCATGCAGCAGGACGCCGTAACGCAAATCTTCCAACTGCTTTTCGTTCAACCCCATGCGCCGCCCCAATCGTTCATTCAGTTCCAGCATTCGTTCAGAATGACCCTGCGTTTCTTTGTCGCGCAGTTCGAGCGCGGCAGACCAGCCTTCAATAGTAGCACGGTAGGCTGCTAGCATTTCACGGTTGGCCCGCTGGATATCCTGTACCTTCTGATTGTGATCCAAGGCAATGGCCGTTTGAGAGGCGAGTGTCTGGAAAAATTCACGCCATTCATCGGAGGGAGTGAAGGGCTTGTGGGCAAACACTTCCAATAGGCCATAGCGTTGACCATTTACCAGCATGGGGGCAGCCGCGTAAAACTGGTAGGGAACAAAACCGCTGAAGCGGCTGGTCAGCCAGTGAGAGAGTTCACCGGTGACCAGTCGGTTGATCACCAGCGGAGTACCGCGGGTAAGCGCTTCTTCGGCTTCCTTGATCTCGAATTGGGTTGAAATCGGCATAATCTGGGCTAGGTTGAAGCCGCGGCTGGCGTAGGGCAGCAGGTAGCCGGGCACGCTTTCGGTGAGGATGTTGACCGCATCCACCTTGAGAGCCTTTTTGATGGTGGTCAAAATGATTTCCATTTTCTCGGTGGAAGAATGGGGGCTGGTAATGGTGGAATCGATTTCCCGGAGCGTTTTCAGGCGTTCCAGCAATGCGTGGGACTCCTGTAAATACAGGCGGATGGCTTCCTCATTTTTACGCGCTTCGGTGATGTCCTGTCCAATGCGCGCCATGCCGGCCACCGAGCCGTCCGGGTTGCGGATGAAGGTGTTGTTCCAGGCAATCAGTCGTTTAGCGCCGCTGCGGGTAAGCAGCCAGGATTCCTGCTGGTGTTCTATCTTCTCCGTTTGGATGTGTTGAAGATAGCGGGTACGGCGCTTCTCGCGCTCGCTGGGCAGGACAAAGCAAGTGAACCAGTCGCTTTGCAGCGCTTCCTGCCAGCTCCAGCCGGTTAGCCTGAGGAAGTATTCATTACTGAAGATGATTTTACCTTCGGTATCGAGAATGACAGCGATCAATTGCATTTTTTGCAGCATTTCGCGGTATTGGCGTTCGGAGGCTGCCAGCGCGTAGTGGTAGCGCCCCAGATCGCCAATCATCTGGCTGAGCGCCAGCCCCAACTGGCCGAGTTCGTCTCTGCTGCGAGCGGGAATGGTAATCGAAAAATCGCGGGTTTGGCGAAACCGGTTGATGGCATGAATGATGGCGAACAAACGGGAGGTGAGGGTGCGGCTGAAGAAGAACCAGGACAAACCGCCCATTACCACCGACAAAATGCCAATGAACAAAAGAAAGTAGCGAAAATTGTTCAAGCCGGTGTTGTACACGACCGGAATTTTGCTGATTTGAGCGATAAGGTAATTCTCACCGCGGGCGGTTTGGAACAGGGTGTAGCCGGTGATCAATCGGCTGCTGTTTGCTTCCGGAAAGCGGACGATGCCGGTCTCGCTGCCGAAGACCAGCAGATCGTTCAGGGCTGTGCGGTATTCGGCAGGAAGTTGGGGATCGTGAACGGGGCTGATTTGGATGGAAACATGGGTTGTGTTTTCCCACTCAGCCACCCGCAGGTCATTCAGGTAGCGTCCGATGACGATCAGGCCGGCCGGCTGACCGATGGCATCGTTGCGCATAATGGCCCGGCTGGCGAAGAGGAGCGGCCCAAATTGGGTGGAGAGCAGCCCCTTTTGCTCAAACTGGGCCGAAGGCGGCAGTGTACCCAACAGGCTTTGGAAGAGTTGTCCATCCATGTCCGGTGGCAGTGGAATGGGATGGAGGGTGAACGGGTTGATGGAAAAACCGGCCACGCGATGTAAATTGGTGTCATAAAACAGCATGACATCCACCCCCAGACCTTGGAAAGTGGTGGGGGTCAGATTTTCCTTTGGAAAGGCCGGGTTGCGTCCTTTGATAAAGTGGTATGTTTCGTCCCAGTAACCCCAATCAGCGGCGACATTGCTGAGAAAAGCCAGATCGCGTTCGAGAGCAGCCCTTAATCGGTTGAGGTCGTCCTTCAGTAAATTTTCCTCTAATGTTCGATACTGGTTCAGGAAGAGCAGGTTGGAAATCAAAATCAGGCTGAGGATGGAAATCCCCCCCGCAAGTATGGAAAAAAGCAGAATGCGGCTGCGCAGCGTCATGGGAAGCAATCGCCTGAAGAGCAGGGAATTGGCTTAACGGGTCGAACCTCCATTCATGAGAAAGGACACTTCTTTTGATTATCGTCCGTTTTGGCGTCTTTTTGAAGTAAAAAACCTTACAAAAAATTTACAAAAATCGTACCAAAACGTTCGTTGCCCTTGACACAGCCTGAAAGTTTGACATGGGGAGGAACTAATCGGCCCTTTCTATCGTCATAATTTTGTCAAAAGTCCTTTTGGCGATTGGACAAGGAGGATGATATGATTTCCCAAAGGAAAATATGGATTGGACTATTGATGGTGGTGTTGATCCTGAGCGCTTGTGCACCGGCGGCAACAGACGTGCCGCCCCAGCCAACCGCTCAGCCAACCCCTGAGGAGAGTGGTATGGATGAAGAAGAAGCGCTGTTGATTTCTTCTCGGCCGCGCAACACTGCGCCTCTCAGCGGAGATGTGGCCTTGCGTGAACTGGTCAGCGGCAACACCGCTTTTGCGCTGGATCTCTACCAGCGTTTAGCCGAAAAACCCGGCAACCTGTTCTACTCGCCGTACAGCATTTCGCTGGCGCTGGCGATGACTTACGCCGGCGCGCGGGGCGAGACCGAGCGGCAAATGGCAGAAACGCTGCGGTTTTCACTGCCGCAGGGTCAATTGCACCCGGCCTTCAACATGCTGGATTTGAACCTGCGCCCTGTGGAGCAGAAACCGGGCCAGGCGGATGAACAGCCGTTTCAGTTGAACATTGCCAATTCGCTGTGGGGGCAAGAAGGGTTTGATTTTTTGCCCGAATTTTTGGACTTGCTGGCGGAAAATTACGGGGCAGGCATGTACCGCGTGGATTACAACCAGCCGGAAACCGCCCGTCGGCAAATCAATGCCTGGGTGGAGGATCAAACCAAAGAGAAAATCAAGGATTTGATCGCCGAGGGTGTGCTGAACCCGATGACGCGGCTGGTGCTGGTCAACGCCATCTATTTCAAAGGCGCGTGGGTGTATCCTTTCGACAAAGAAGCGACGCGTGAGGCATCCTTTACCCTGTTGGATGGCAGTGAAGTCAATGTGCCGATGATGAATCTGGCGAAAGACTTGCTTTACCTGCGGGGTAAAAACTACTCAGTGGTGCGTTTACCCTACCGTGACAGCGCCATGGGCATGCTGATTGTAGTGCCGGATGAGGGCAAGTTCGAAGAGGTGGAAAAGTCCCTCACTCCCCAAATGCTGGAAGAAATCCGCTCGAATATCTCATTGGCGGCGGTCAGGTTGGCCATGCCCAAGTTCAAGATGGAAACCAGCTTCAACCTGAGCCAGACACTGGCGGAGATGGGCATGCCGGCAGCATTTGACCGAGCGTTGGCGGATTTTTCCGGAATGACCGGCCGCAAGGATTTATTCATCTCGGATGTGGTGCATAAAGCCTATGTGGATGTCAACGAAGAAGGCACCGAAGCCGCGGCAGCCACGGCGGTGATCATGGAATTAAAGGCCATGCCGATGGATGAGGTGGAACTGACCATTGACCGCCCCTTCCTGTTTTTCATTGAGGATCAGCAAAGCGGCACGGTGTTGTTTGCCGGGCGGGTCGTAGACCCGCGTTGAGGGGTGGAAAAAAATCGAAGTTTGGCTTATGCGGGCTGGCGGAGTTTCCGCCAGCCGATTTCTGCTTCGAAAGCGCGCGTATCGCCGCTGTTGAGATTGCCGCAAATGACGTGAATCAACGGTTCGCTTGAGCGCAGACCCGCAGCCAGAGTCACATCTGCGCCCGGCAGAACCTCGTGATTGTAGTTGATTTGCAGCCAGGCCGGCTGGTACTGGCGGTAGTGCTCAGGCGGAAAGCAGTCACAAATCCATTCCACATAGCGGGCGTTGTTGACGTGATTCATCAGGTCAAGATCACTGTAACCGGCCTGACGGTTGAGAACGGCGGTCATTTCGGCGGGCAGGGCAATTTTTTCGAGGGTTTCGTTCAGGGTACTTAAACCCTCGTTGAGGGGCAGGCTGCCGGGCAAATTGTTGGGCAGCAACATGCGACGTTTGTAGGGGTCAATCAGCAGCCAGGCTGAGGTAGCCACAGCCAGCCGCTTGCCGGAGGCGGAGGTGAACAAAAAATCGCGAGTGAAGAAGATTTTTTGTTGAATGCCGCGTGGAAACGTTTGCAAGACGATCTTTTCGGGAATGGTGGGAAAGTCATCGAAGCGGATTTTTAGACGGGAAAGTACCCAGATCATTCCCTGTGCCATCATATCGGGATAATCAAACCCCAGATTGCGGGCGTGGTTGGCGGCGGCTTCTTCCATGGCATGAAAGAAGGCCGCCGGCTTCCAGCGATTGTTCAGGTCGGTTTCGTAGACGTGGACGCGCAGTTGTTCGCACCAGATTGGTTGGGGAAGGGTGGATTGGTTCGCCATGACTACCTGTTATGAGGCTGTTTTGAAATCGGATGAGAGGAATTGTACTGCAAAACCGAGAAAGCCGTAACTCCTTGGACGGATTGGCGTCATAATTGATGAGTGATGAATGAAGAGTTTCGTCTGCTGGAAGGGGCCAGGCGCTTTGAGATGAACAGCCTGACGGCCATTTACGACCGTTACAGCAACGGGTTGTATCTGTACGCGGCCCGTTTGCTGGGGAATCCTGATCTGGCAGAGGAATGCGTTGCAGAAACGTTTGCTCGTTTTTTGCAGGCGCTGCACAATGGCGGCGGGCCGCGCGACCATCTGCAAGCCTATCTTTACCGAATTGCCCACAACTGGATTACGGATTTATTCCGCCGCCAGCCGGCGCAAATGGGACTGGACGAAAGACTTGCTGGAGAAAAACAGGATGTAGATGGACACTTGCAGATGGAAATGGAAAAACAAAGGCTGCGGGCAGCCCTTCAAGCCCTCACCCCCGATCAACGGCAGGTCATTTTGTTGCGCTTTTTTGAAGGCTGGGACAATGAACAGGTGGCGGCAGCCATTGAAAAACCCATCGGCGCGGTGAAAGCCTTGCAGCATCGCGCGATAACCTCCCTGCGCCGTTGGCTGGGAGAAGAGGATAAGGGAGCGGAGTGATGATCGAACAGGAAGAGATGAACGAAAACTGGATGAAGCGGCTGGATGCCCTCAAAGAGGTTCCGCCGCGCGATCCTCAGCGGGCTGCGCAAACCCGGACAGCCTACCTGGAACGCGCCCAACAACTGGCAGAGACCGTATCTCAATCCCCAAAGCGGCGTCCTATTCATAAAGGGATTTGGATGCCCATCATCTTTGGAAAAAGAAAGGAGCGGTCTCTCATGATTAATCCAATACTTGCTTTGGTGCTGGTGCTTTCGCTGGCGTTTGGAGGGGGCGGGGCAACGGTGGCTGCGGCTCAAAAAAGCCTGCCCGATCAGCCACTCTACGGGCTGAAATTGTGGAGCGAAGATGCCCGCCTGAACCTGACCAGCCAACCGGAAAACGGCTGGCAGGTGGCCTTGCAGTTTGCCGAACGGCGGATTGCTGAAATGCGGGCAATGATCGAAGCCGGAAAGCAGCCGGATGAAGTCTTGCAATTCCGTTATGAGGCCCAACTGGAACACGCTCTGCGTTTGGCCCAGAACCTGCCGGATGATCAAGCCTTGCGGGCTTTGGAACAGATCCGCCAACGGCTGCGCTTGCAGGAAGAGCAATTGAGTGAATTGCCTGCGAACAGCCCCGTGCTGGCCCAAACCCGCAGCCGAATTCAGCAACGGTTGCAATGGGTGGAAAATGGTTTGCAGGAACCTCGCCAGTTCCGAGAGCGGTTACAGCAGCAGTGGCTGCGGGAAGAAATTGCGCCACCTCAGCCGGGCAGCGGCAACCCGTGGACGGAGGACACTCCCACGCCGGGCAGCGGTTATGGGCCGGGCGGGGCTGGCAGCGGCAACCCGTGGACGGAGGACACTCCCACGCCGGGCAGCGGTTATGGGCCGGGCGGAGCCGGCAGCGGTAACCCGTGGACGGAGGATACTCCCACGCCGGGCAGCGGCTATGGGCCGGGCGGAGCCGGCAGCGGTAACCCGTGGACGGAGGATACTCCCACGCCGGGCAGCAGTTACGGACAGCCGGGTGGGCCGGCTGATACAGGCGGAGGTGGCGGGAGAAAGCCCTAAACCCTCCACTTCTTGGTTGAGCGACGATGGCGGGCGGCGAGGTCTTTCAGCGCCGCCCGCGCGGCATGATAGCCGGCCATGCCGTGCACCCCGCCGCCGGGCGGTGTGGATGCGCTGCACAGGAACACACCTTCCAACGGCGTGCGGTAAGGATTCAGGCTGAAAACTGGTCGGGTGAAGAGTTGACGGAGGGTTTGCGCTCCGCTGTTGATGTCGCCGCCAACGTAATTGGGGTTGTAGGCCTGCATTTGGGGGGCGGAAAAAGTGTGCCGGGCGAGGATACGATCCCGGAAGCCGGGCGCGTAGCTTTCGATCTGCTCTTCGATTGCGCTTAGATAATCTTCAGGGCTGTTGTGCGGAACATGGGCGTAAGCCCAGGCGGTGTGTTTACCGGGCGGGGCGCGGTGTGGGTCAAAAAGGCTGGGCTGCACGAGGATGAGGAAGGGCTTGACCGGGTTTTGGCCTTGCCAAACAGCCCGCTCAGCGCGGGCGATTTCTTCCAGCGTTCCGCCAATGTGAATGGTCAGAGCGTTGCGGGCGTTTTCCGCTTTCCAGGGAATCGGCGCATCCAGCGCCCAATCCACTTTGAAAATGCCCGGCCCGTAACGAAAACGACCAAGCGACCGGCGGTATGATGCCGGCAGACGATTGCCAGCGATGCGCAGTACCTCACGCGGGGTCAAATCCAACAGCGTCAGGCGGGCGGGCGGCAATTCATCCCAATCATGGACGGTTGAGCCGGTGCGGATTTCTCCCCCCAATCGGCGCAGGTGTTCTACCAGCGCTTGGGCTAACTGGGCCGAGCCGCCCTGCGCCAGCGGAAAACCGCTGGTGTGAGCGAGCAAGTGCAGCACCAGCCCAAAGGCGGCCGTACCGGCAAATTCCAGCGGCAGAATGGCGTGGGCAGCCATGCCGGCAAACAAGGCGCGCGCTGCCGCTGTGTGGAAGATGAGCCGCGCCACCCAGGCGGCTGGCAGCAATGCCAGCGGCGCGAAACGCGCTGCCGCCAGCGGATGACGGGGTGGAAGGGGCAGCGGGCCGAGAAAGTCGGCTAAGAGATGAGGCGCCGAGCGCACCAGCGGGTTGAACCAGCGACGGTAGGCAGCCGAATCCCGTCCGAGACCGGCAGCGGTCTCTTCGACAGAGCGAGTGACGGTCAGAGCACGATCGTCGGTTAGCAGGTGAGCAACCGAAAACGGCGCATACACCCAGCGCAAACCGTAGTCGGTAAGCGGCAGAGTCGAAAGAAAGGGGGAGTTGAGCGCCAAAGCGTGGACAGTGGCGCAGGGGTCATGGATGAAACCGGGCAGAGTTAGCGCGGCGCTGCGCAAGCCGCCGCCAACCTGATCGGCGGCTTCCAGAACCAGCACTTTCAAACCGTTTTGCGCTAGGTGAATGGCCGCTGCTAACCCGTTCGGCCCGCTGCCGACAATGACGGCATCCCACGCATGGGTTGGAGAAGTGAGCATGATTGGGCGGGATTAGGGGGCTTGGGGGGCTGTTTCCGGCTGCCAGTCCACCACCTGAACGCCAGCCTGTTGCAGAAATTGCAGGGCAATCGGGTCAATGCGGTAGGGTTCGCGATAAACCAGCCGGGAGATGCGGGCATTGATCAGCATTTTGGTGCAGTTGAGGCAAGGGAAGTGGGTTACATAACAGACCGAATCCCGGGTGGCTAACCCGAAAACGGCTGCTTGAATGATGGCGTTGACTTCGGCGTGAACGGTACGCACACAGTGACCGTCCACCATCAGGTGGCCGACATCGTCGCAGTGCTCCAGCCCTGCCGGTGAGCCGTTGTAACCGGTCGAGATGATATGCTTTTCGCGCACCAGCACGGCTCCGACCTGGGCGCGGTCGCAAGTGCTGCGCAGGGCAACATCTTCGGCAATTTTCATGAAGTACGAATCCCACGACGGACGTGACATAGCCATATTGTAGAAAATATGGGGGAAGATGTCAAATGGGTTGGGAGAGGTACACTTTTCTGCACGAGGGTGGTCATGCGCTGGTGGCGTGGCTTTCGGGCGGAAGCGTGCATGTTTTTGACATCAACTTTTTCAACTTGGGCGCACATGTTCGTACCAGCGCTGAACTCAACCAGGTTGGTGAAATTTTCAACAGCCTTGCCGGTATGGGACTGCCGTTGCTGGTGTGGTTGGGCTTTCTGCTTTTTGCTCCGCGCCGGGCAAGCCCGCTGGTGGAAACCTTGAAACTGATTTCTTCTGCCGGAGCGCTTGGCTCGCTGATTCCGTGGGTGATCATTCCATTGATTTACGCCAGCGGGGGCGGGCCGGTCAGTGATGATGCCGCGCGTTTCCTGCAATACAGCCGGCTCGATCCAAACTGGGTGGCGGCTTTCTTTGCGTTGCTGATCTTTGCGCTTTACTGGCTTGTACGAGCGCGGATAGGCAATTTGGGTGCACTGCGCGAGTTGATATTGGGCAATCTGAGCGAGGACGAACTGGGCTGGCAGCAAAACCGCACCACCTACCTGACTCTGCTGGTGAGCGCCGGGCTGGTGTTGAGCATGACGGCGCTGATCAATGGGCTTGGCGGGGCAGCCAATCGGGCGGCGCAGGCCGTTCCGCAGGGTTATCAGTTCATTCGACGGGTGGAACTTGGCGGCGGCGATCAACAGGAGGAAGTGATTGCGGTGTTCACCCGCTGGTTGGGCAGCGGCGGGATTCTCCTCAATCTGCGCGGGGTGAAAAGTGAACTGCTGGATGTGCGGCTGGTGGGCGATAATGGCTTTGAAGAAACGCTGCTGCATGGGGAGGATTTCACATCCGAGCAGGGACGGGTGGAATATACCCAAGACCTGCCGCCCGGCGAGTATCGCATCCTTTTAAGTACGCGGCGTTCCAGTGGAACGTTGACCGTCTATTTGCGCGGGCGTTGAGGCGATTTTACGCTGGCGGATGAATTTGCCAAAGGATCAGGCGGCCGGTTGAATCGAGCGAGGCCAGCCAGCGTCCATCCGGGGAGAAGCGCACACTGATCACACTTTCCTGGTGGCCGGGCAGCGATTCGAGCGGGTTCATGTCGCTGGTGGTGTACACATCCACGCGGTCCGCTAGCCCGACGGCCAGCAGTTGATCATCCCACGAGAATTCGAGGGTGTAGGGCATGGCATCCTGCCGCAGGCGCAAGAGTTCCTGCCCCAGAATGGCATCCCACACGAAAAGGATGGGGGCAAATTCGTCGTCCACTGAGCCGCCGGCGGCGCTGACCAGCAAAGTATCTCCGCGCGAGCGGGCGAAGGCGGTGACAAAATCCTCATGTTCCAGAGCGGGGTAAAGCGTTTCGCTGGGAATATCCTGTAATTGGATGCGGGCGCGGGCTGACCAGGCCAGATTGAGGATGTTTTCCGCGATGCGGACATCGTAGACGGGAGCGGCGGTTTGAAAGCCGCGCAGGGTTTTGCGCAAAGTCAGCGATTGGGGATCGTAGAGATGGGCTGCCCATTCTTCGTTCGAGCCAATGATCAGCAGCAAGCCATCCGGGGAGAAATGAACCGGGCCGATCCAGAAGTCGGTGGCGAGGGTGCGCTGTTCGCCATTGGTGATGTCGGTGAAGCGCAGGGTTTGCTCATCCAGCAGAGAGACGAGGGTGCGCCCATCGGCGGAGAAATCGAGGAAAGAGCCGGCAGCCGGGTCGTCGAAGGTGAAGAGAGGCTGCAAGGCCGGCACAGCCAGCAGCCAGGCTTGCTCGCCGCCCAGCACCCCCAGCGTTTGGCTATCGGTTGACCAGATCAGCCGTTGGGCGGTGGGGAGTTGGGTTTCGGCAATGGGTTGAAAGCGAGAAGTCGGCGTGGGCGAAGGGGCGGGAGTATCGGTTGGCGGTGGAGTCAGGGTGGGGGGTGGCGGCAGGGTTGGGGTAAGGGTCGGCGGCTGCTTGGGGGTGGGCAGGCAGGCAGAAAGAAGAACGAGGAAGAGGAGGAAAAGGGGCAGGAAGTGACGGGGCATTAGTTCTCAGGCAAAAATTCGTAACGAAGTTCTCCTATGTTATATTCTTTTGATTCATCTATAGTAAAAAGCATGTCTGAATTAGTGTGAGGATTATTAAGAAGATAAGAATTAATTACCCGATCTAGAACAATACCATATTTATTAGGTTCAACATTGTAAAAGGTGAATTTACCGTTTTCATCTGTGATGGCTCTATTGGAGGAAAATCGATCAAAAGAAACAACCCTTTCTACTCCTCTCTCGTCCTTCAAGACTGGGGCAAGATATAGAATAGCATGCTTTACAGGTTTAAATTTTCCTCCTTCCTCAACGAACAATTGACCAGTGATTGAGGCTAGATTTATATCTTGAGTTGGGTGAACCAAGGGTATTGTTTCAGAATTATTAGAAATCTCTGGAGGAGGATAAGAATCATTACTTTGGGAAAGTGTTTCGACTATTGGATAAGAGGTTTCAACATTCTCTTTGGTTTGATTATCTATACAACTTGTCAGTATAAAAAACATTAGAAATATGATATATAAAAATCTGTTTTTTCTCATTGCTTAATTCAAGACATGTGAGATCGTTAGGTAAAAATCTACCCAAGCGTAGGCTTGGGTAGATTATAAACTATAGGATAATTTTCAACAACTCAATTGTTAATCCCTTCATAAACCAGCAATTGGTCTGAAGTAGAGCTTGGGCCAAGTTCATTAACCACTGCTACAATCTTTCCCGAACCACTTGCATTGCAAGTTCCAGATCCTACATAGCTGTTGGCAATCTTATCGGCCTGTATGTTTGTCAAAGCTTGCCCAGGATTTAATGTTTCTGTAACAGTGTACGAAGTTCCGGTGAAGGTGCATGTGACAGTTGTTGATGTACTTCCTACATTCATCACATTGAAACCTGTATAGTAGCCGGAATTCCTATCCATTATTAGTGGCATAACCACTTTGTTTGTAGCTTGGGCTGGATCGAATCCGCTGTAAGACTCGCCATTTCTATTGGGTAATAATTGGTTGACGATCACAACCAAAGGTTGATTTGCACTATTGGAAGTTACTTGTGCTGAACCGATGAATCGCTGACCTCGTACACAAGTAGATCCAGATATAGGCGAGGTGCCAGGGCTAAATGCTTGGAGTGCAAAAGTTTGGGATGAACCAGCAGTTATTGTTTTTGTCTCGGTACAGGATGTACCTGCTGCGGAGGGTGTGTAGGTCACAGTGACATCTGTTGGATTTGTGCCTACATTCTGAATTTGAATACCCGTTATATATCCACTGTTATTTGTGTTGACGAGAGGCATGACAGGATTAACACTCCCTGCACTGAAGCCATTGTAAGCAAACATAACTTGACTACTTTCTTGAATTGCTGCGGTTACAATGGGTTGGTTGCTTGTTATTGTTCCGGAGAAAACTGCTTGGCTATGAGTTTCAGTTGATTGGAAGTAAGTCTTGGAACCGTTGGGAGGGATTGTATCACTACTGGATGTTCCGTCACTGTAATTTATTGTTATATTGGCAGGTCCCGTGCCAATGTTTTGAACATTGAACCAAGTGTCAAAGCCGCTGTTACCTTTCATCAACAAAGGCAATGAGGATGTATTTGAGCCTTGGGAAGCGCCAATGTAAGAGGCAGCAGCAAACCCATTGTTACCAAGAATGTTGACAACCGCAGCAACTTTGGTAGTAGATGACACCACTGCAGCACCATTGAAACCTGAACTTACATCATTGAGAGGAAAATACGTCTTTGAGCCGGATTCCAAAATAGTGTCATCCACTGTGGTGTCAGTCGTTCCATCTTGTTTGTAAAATGTCAAAGTAACTGTCGCAGGTGTTGCTTCAAGGTTTTGGACTTGAATACCTGCTGTGTAACTAAATTTACCTTGGGCTAACACATTTTGAGGAGCATAAGAAAGAGAGATAAGTAGCCCAAACACAAGAAATAGGTAAGTTATTCTAGAGATCTTCATTTTTTTCTCCTTGTCGTGAAGTTCTTATAACACTAATATATAGAAAAATGGTTGTTAATCAATAATTCTTTCGTGTTATTTTTCATTTTCGCTGGGTGATAAAAAGTATCCAATGAGTGCCCAAATGAAATCAAAAAACGTCAGTAATGCTCTTGAAAGAATAGCCACAATTACTGATATTGATGATGGAAGAATTGAGGAAAGCAATAGGCTTAATGTGACTTCACCTACTCCAAGATTAGACGGGGCGAAGAATAGGGCTGAAGATATTAGGTTGACAAAGGCAACACTACCTATCAGGAAAAACAAGTTCCTAATATCTAAATCAGTAATTATGTTGAGTATCAGAAATAATATTATTCCATTTCCAATCCAAACTAAAAAATAAACAAGAAACCATTCTATTAGTGTTATATAGTTAGGCGTTTTCGCTTCTAATTTAGTTCGAACAAACAACCACTCAATTGTTTTTGGATTAACTACAATGAGACCAATTATAAAAATAATTATTGCTATCCAAAATAATTTCTGCTGTTCAAGAAATTTATTTAATAGAAAAATCAATCCAACTGCAAAGCTGGATAATATAAGCATTGCAAACTCGATACCACTCGCAATCGTAGTAAGTCTCTTTGGAATAGCGCTTGTTTCATATAACTTGGCTCGACCAATAACATACCAAATAGTACCGGGTATTCTCTTTAGAAAATTTGAAATCAAATACACCTTCAGGTGAACTTTAGGGCTGTTGGTGTATCCAAGATAAGTCATTATTTTAAACCATACCAGACTCATGAGGATTAGGTTAATAGAGAAAACTACGAAGGAACCTAATAAGGGTATTATTTTGAATTGCCACTCGAATTCAAAGATAGCATCTTTTTCCCTTAAAAACAGCAAAATTAATATCCCCAAAGCTGTGAAGGTTAGAAGTAATGGGAAAAAAATATTGCCTTTATTTGGTTTTGTTAGCTTGAACATGTAATATTTATCATTTTGTTATTGGTTGGCATATAAATATAAAATGATTACTCAGGTTTAAGGGAATAAATTTACCTAAGATTAATCGTAAAAACTTTTGTGGTTTAAGTAAATAGTTCTTCAAATCTCTAGCAGTTCTAGGAAGTTGGACTTCATTGAAGCCAACAATTCTCTCAATTGTAAGATTATTGTCAAGTAATAAATTTCTCCATGAATTAAGAGTTGCATATCTTTGGAGTGGTTGACCATCATCATAAGCTTCGCCAAATTTCCACACAAATTTTATATTTCCTAAAAGACCAAATAAGTTAGGTAATAAAATACAAGCCTTTCCGCTAGGTTTTAAGACTCTCGCTATCTCTTGAATACCTTTTTCTGGATTCAAATAGTGCTCGATGCTCCCAATGTTAAACAAATAATCAATAGATCTTGATTTTATTGGTAATTTTTCTCCGTCGCTATTTATCCAGAAAATTGAATTTTCAGATGATTTCGCAAAAAATAAAGGGAACGGTGCAATGTCAATACCAATGATATGGCAATTATATTTTTGTTTCACTAGGTATGCTAATCTTCCTGCACCGCATGACATGTCTAATACAACTTTGTTTTCTTGAGGTTTTAATAAGTCAATGAGGAAAAGATAAAAGGAATCTGAGTGCATTATTCCCTGTTCTTTATATAGCTGGTTGTACGCAAACGAGGAATTTTTGGTGTTTTCGATTCCTTCATGCCGAATTTCAATCATGAGTTACTCCTTTATTGAAGATATGACCATTAGTGGTCCCCACCCACTAACTGATATTAAGTAAAAAAGAGGAGCACTTATGACTCTAAAAAAGGGAGAGTATAGAAGTCTTAAGATATCGGATTGAATAACACTAAATTTTCTCGTTTGAGTAAGATAGAACCTCAAGCTAAGAAGAAAAGTAGTATAGCTTCCAATATTTGTGTTAAGATCGATGATCGTAAAACCGGTTTTTTGTAGATAAAATTTGATTGTTTTCTTGTTGAATATAAATAAATGCCTGGGAGCGTCCCAGCCAGCCCAATTAGATTTGAATATTTTTCTATCAATACTGTCATAATTTGGGACGCGTATCAGAAGTATCCCTCCTGGTTTTAATATTCGGTAGATTTCTAGTAGCGAATTAAAAGGATCGTAAAGATGTTCTAAAACATCCCAAAGAGTGATAACATCAAAATAATGGTCTGGGAAGTTTGCTTTCTCTAGTGAGGAGTTAAGTATATTCAGGTATTTTTTTCTTTTCGCAAGATTTGCTGCGAACTCACTTATTTCAACCCCAAATAATTCCCATTGGGTATTTCTCCCATAATCACTAATTTCTGCCAGAAAGTCGCCGGTTGAACAACCGATATCGAGTAGTCTTCCGCTCTTGTGGTACTTAAGAACAATTTTTTTCCTTTTCATCAAGCCATATCTTAGTATTATTCCTAGAAGCGTTTGATTGTTTTCATGAATTTGTTGGTAAGAATCGTAAGTGTCGGGGTAGTATTGTAAAATTCTTTCCTCTTTAACTCTAGGATTTTGAAATATTAATCCACAATTATTACACCTTACGTAGGTAAACTTGTTAGAAAAGTCTCCTAATAGTAAATCCGGTAGTTGGAATAATGGAAGATAATCTGTGCTGTGACAGAAGTTACAACTAATTGTCTCAAACATCATTGATAAACCTTTTCACTCCTTAAGCCATCAATGTAACCCCTTATCATGCTCTTGGTGATCTCTATGTCAGTTATGGATAACCGTAGCGATTTTATCAGGATGATGAAAAGATGAATTAGGAGTATAAACGCACGTTTGAGACCATTGGTATATCGTCTGTAAAAGATCGTTTGATTTCTTGTCTTGAGATAGTGTTTTAGAGTGGAGGTTGAGGATGTGCTTGCAGAGATTTCGTGCCAGATTTTTGCACCAGTCACACTAACGATCTTTAGGTTGTTGATTTTCGCGCGCCAGCAAAAATCCACCTCTTCACCATACATGAATAGTTGTTCATCAAAGAAACCAATTTTTTCGAAGACTTCCCTTTTTATTAACATACCAGCACCATTGGCAAAGTCAATTGCGATGCTTTCCGGTAAATTTCCATCGTCAATTCTATTTTTCCAAAGTCCATATGAGAACAAAGTGCCGGGGATTAGGCGATCACCAACAAACCATATTTTATTAGGGCGATCATGATAATAAATAATTGGTGACAAGATATCAAATTCATCACAAAGAAATGGAATTATTTTATCGAAAAATGTAACATCAACGTATGCATCGTTGTTAATTAGAAATATCCATTTAGCATTCTTGTATATTGCTTCTCTAATTCCTTGATTAACTCCAGCCGCAAAGCCTTTGTTATGCTTGTTAGTGATAATTATAAGACAATCCCCAAATCTTTTAGAAAGCTCTTCTACAGAATTATCATCAGATCCGTTGTCAACAACAATAATCTGGTTAAGAGGTAAGCCTGCGGATAAAAGACTGTCAACACAGAGAATTGTTTTGTTGGCGAGATTCCAATTTACAATTACAGCAAATAGGCCGTAAGGAATCATTAATTTTTGACCTCATAAGTTATAAGTTTTGAATAGTATAATCTATAGTTATATTATGGGAGGTGAAATATGAAAATATTGTTTTTGACAGGTCGGGAATTCGACTATCAGAGAAATGTGTTTTTATATAACTTACTTAAAGATTTTGGTGATGTAGTTGTTCTTAACCATAAAATTGACAAATTATCTGGCAAATCAATCCTGAGGAGAACACTTTTATTGATTTCTTTAGCCTTACTTACAAAAGTCTCTACTTATGATCTATTCTTTGTTGGGTTTTATGGCCAATTATTGGTGATATTACTAAAATATTTTACCAGCCGCCCAATCTTATTTGATGTATTTTTATCAACTTATGATACGATGTGTTATGATCGGTTGCTTTTTCCCCCCCAATCATTTCTTGGACAACTTTTTTATTGGGTAGATAAACAATCATGTGAATGGGCGAATTCTGTGTTACTTGATACCCCGCAACATATTGAGTATTTTAAAAATACATTTGGACTGAACCATAAGAATTTTTACTCAATCCCAGTTGGATGTGATGAAAATCTCTTTTTTCCCAGGGGGAATAGAAATGAATCAATAGAAGAAAATTTTACTGTTTTGAGTTATTCCACATACTTACCACTTCATGGTATGGATGTAATAATTCGAGCTGCCCACAAACTTGAAAACGACCATGAAATCAAGTTTAATTTATTAGGATCTGGACAAGAGTATAAAAAGATCAAGGAATATGCGGAGAACTATAATCTGAAAAATGTTAATTTTTATCCACCGGTCAGGATTAATAAATTGCCAGATTTTATTGAAAATAGTAGTGTAGTGTTAGGAGGTCATTTTGGTTCCTCTGCAAAGGCTCAGAGGGTAATTCCGGGAAAAATTTATCAAGCTCTTGCGATGCAAAGACCAGTCATTGCATCGGATACTCCCGCCAACCGTGGCTTCTTAACTCACAGAGTCAATGCAATATTAGTACCTTTGAATGACCCAGATTCATTAGTCGAGGCAATTCTAAGTTTGAAAAAAGATAAGAACCTCGCTAAAGAGATTTCTTTAAGGGGAAGAAAACTTTTTCAGGAAAGATGTTCTGTCCAGGCGAATATTCCTTTGATGGGATCAATTCTTAAGAATATGGGTTTTTAGATGAAAGTAGTTTTTATAACTTTAGGTTTTTCACCTTATAGAAATTCGGGTTTTGATGTAAGTGGCGAACGCTATGTGAAATTGTTGTTAGAAAATGATTTTGAGGTTATTGTTATTGCTGGGGGGAATTCATATGATTATGAAGCCCCTTCTTTCCCGAACCTGAAAATAATACGTGTACCGATTGGTAGAAGTAACTGGATTGGATACTCAATTAGAGCATCAAAAGTTGCTAATCATGTTGATGGAGTTAAGCATTTTTGGGATATTTACTTGGCATATTCATATAGAAGTGAATTCATTGCTTCTTTGCACCAATCATTTAATCAAAGAATCGAAATCCTGAAAAAACAGAGATTAGGATTATCGGATTCGATTTTGAGAAAATTTTATTATCATCTTGCAATGAAACTCGCTGAGAGACCTTCTTTAGAACGCTCTCGTTATTTGCTAGCTGTTAGTAATGCGACTAAAAACGAATATATAAAGAACTATAATGTCGAAAAAGATAAACTAATATTAACACCTCATTATATTGACTCAAGTTTCTTTTCAAGAAAATCAGATGTATCAAGTATTAGATCGTATTATGGATTGAAAGAAAATGTACCTGTACTTCTATTTGCTGGTTTTATAAATCCGCGCAAAGGAATAAACATATTACTAAAGGCAATTGAATCGCTTAATACTGACTTATATTTATTGATTGTTGGAAAGTGGCAAACAGAGGAATACCATCGTTCAATCATTTCCAAATTAAACCCACAACTAAAACAGAAAATCATTGAAACAGGATTTGTCCCAGATGAATTGATGCCTTATTTTTATTCTTTAGCAGATGTTTATATCTCAACTTCCTTGTTAGAAGGTTTTGGGCTTCCAATTGCAGAAGCTCTTGCTTGTGAAACACCAGTGATTGCTTTGGATAATGGAGCAACGAAGGAGGTAATGGGACCTGGTGGAATTCTATTGCCGGAAATAGAAGTCAAAACTATAGCAGATGCAATAAAAAGTTTAATTACCGACATAGACCTAAGAAAAAAACTTGGGGCAGCGGGAAGAGATCACGTCATAAGGGAATTCAATAAACAAAATTTATTACAAACAGTAACAAAAGTTTACAAAGAATTATCATGAAAGTCTTTTTTATTAATATATAGCACTTCTTCCAGCAATTTGCGGTTAAAGCTAATCAAGTCTGCCACCAAGCCAATCAGCAATGTCTGAAATCCCACGATGATTAGCACTGCACCCAACAGGAGCGATTGGATCTTACCTTCTCCCTGTCCAAGTGCAAAGAAGTACAAAAATCTTAATGCTGGAATCATTCCAATTCCGATTAATAAGCCGCCGATGATTGTGAATACTCTCAACGGACGGTACATTGTATAGGCTCGCACTATGGTAACGGTCGAATGCGTAAGGTATTCGACAATGCTGCGCATCAATCGCGATGGACGACTGGGTGGATTGGTGCGTACCAGTACACTGGCGATTGCAAAGTGTTGGCTGCCTGCCTGAATCAGAGTTTCCAGGGTGTAAGAATAGTTACTCAAGACATTGGTGCGTAGGGCTACTTCCCGCGTCATTGCGCGAAAGCCACTGGTCGCGTCAGGAATATCTATACCGGCTGCTTGGGAAACGACTTTACTTCCCCATGTTTGAAGTTTACGTTTGAGGGGAGAGAACGTTTCAAGGCTGGATACCCCGCGATCGCCAATTACCAGCTCAGCCTTTCCTTCTAAAATCGGTTGAAGTAATAAGGGAATGTCCTCCGCATTGTACTGATTATCTGCATCGGTGTTGACAATGATGTCTGCTCCAAGCCGCAGGCAAGCATCCAATCCCGTGCGGTAGGCATTCGCTAAGCCGGCATGCTTTTTGACGCGAACAATATGATGTACACCGCATTGACGGGCTACTTCCAAAGTTTCATCCGTGCTGCCATCGTCTATCACCAGATATTCAATCTGGTCGATTCCTTCAATATGGTGAGGGAGCTGGGAAAGTGTGTGAGGCAGTGTCTCTGCCTCGTTGTAGCAAGGTATTTGAATAATCAGTTTCATAAGTGTAAAAGTAGTATACCAAAATCCATTTTAGTTTGGGATAACCTCTTCCCCGAATCTCCCCTATAATTAAACCACCAATCCATTCCGTGGGGATATATGACGCGACGAATTTTTCTCCTCCTCTCCCTTACCTTATTCCTTTCCGCCTGCCGCGTGCTGCCAGAGCCGACCCCCGAACCAATGCCGACGATTGCGGTTGCCACCCTGCCGCCGGCTTCGCCGACGCCGTTCCCTTCTCCTACGCCGCTGCCCAGTCCAACTCCCACGCCGCAGCCCGAGCCGGAAGCGCAAGCGCAGCCCAGTCTGCCGCCCTTTATTCCGCTTCAGCAAGCTCCGTTGTTTGCCCCGCCGTTTGCCCATCCCGAACCGGCCTGCGGCTGGATGGGGGTAGCCGGTCAGGTCTTCGATGCCGAAGGTCGCCCGCTGAACGGTGTTGTGATTTCAGTGGTGGGCAATGTGGCCGGTCAAGCTGTGGACGCGCTGGGATTTACCGGCCTGGCAACCGCATACGGTCCCGGTGGTTATGAGGTGACTCTCCATAACGGTGTTGCGCCTGGCATCTTTTGGGTGCAGCTGTTTGATCTGGCCGCCCAGCCGTTGACGCAGCCGCTCAACTTTGCCATGCTGACCGGTTGCGAAACCAGTCTGGCTGTGATCAATTTTCGCCAGTTGGACGCTGCTTTTCAACCCATTTTGCCCTGAGGCCAGATTAAGAAAGATTAGCGTTTGGTTAAAAAACGGCTGCAAACCGATTTTGCAGCCGTTTTTCGCGCCTGGGCAGAGAGGCGCGCCCTTGACCGAAATTCTCCGCAGGCTTATAATTCAACAACTGAATTTTGAAACATGGCCGAACTGTCGAACGAATCAACCCGCGACCTTGTTATCCTCGAAAAAATCGAACAGGATCCGGATGCCACTCAGGCTTCTTTAGCGGCGCAATTGGGCGTGGCGGTTGGAACAATCAACTGGCATCTAAAACGTTTGGTAGCCAAAGGATATGTCAAGGTGCGGCGCGTCGAGCGCCGTAAATTACGCTATATCATTACGCCCGAAGGACTGGCGCTGCGCGCCCGCCTGACGCTGGATTATATTCAAACATCCTTTCACCTTTACCGTCTGGTACGTTCCCGCATGATTCAAACGCTGGCAGAAGTGCGAAAAATGGGTTACTCCGCCGTCCGTCTAAATGGCGATGGCGATGTGGCCGATGTCTGCCGGCTGACCTGTTTGGAGCAGGGTATCGCCGTGGTGGACGATCCATCCGTTCCACTGCTGGCAATTCAAGGCCTGAAAGTGATCATTCAAACCGAGGAGGATCCGACAGCGTGAATTCCACTTCCCAAGACTTTTGGCAGTCTCGGCGTGTTTGCGTCACCGGCGGAGCCGGCTTTTTAGGCTCGTTTGTGACCGAGAAACTGCGCCAACGCGGCGCCCGTGATATTTTCATCCCTCGCTACCCCGAATACGATCTGGTTCAGCCGCAGGATGTGGAGCGCCTGCTGGATGATTCCCGTCCGGATGTGATCATTCACCTGGCCGCTCACGTGGGCGGCATCGGCGCCAACCGCCTGCACCCGGCTGAATTTTTCTACGATAACCTGATGATGGGCGTTCAACTGATGCACCAGGCCTGGAAGCGGGGCGTGGAAAAGTTCGTTGCGATTGGGACGGTGTGCGCCTATCCCAAATACACGCCGGTGCCCTTCCGCGAAGAGGATTTGTGGAACGGCTACCCCGAAGAGACCAACGCGCCTTACGGGCTGGCTAAAAAGATGCTGCTGGTACAGGCCCAGGCCTACCGGCAACAATACGGCTTCAATGCCATCTTTTTGCTGCCGGTTAACCTCTACGGCCCGCGCGATAACTTCGACCTCGAATCCTCGCACGTCATCCCAGCGCTGATTCGCAAGTGCATCGAAGCGCAAGAAAGCGGACAAAAAACTGTGGAGGTGTGGGGGGATGGCAGCCCGACCCGCGAATTTCTCTACGTGGAAGACGCCGCCGAGGGTATTTTGCTGGCAACCGAGCGCTACAACGGCGCCGAGCCGGTCAACCTTGGCTCTGGGTTCGAAATCAGCATCCGCGACCTGGCTGAATTGATCCGCCGGTTGACGGGTTTTGAAGGCGATCTGGTGTGGGATGCCAGCAAGCCCAACGGCCAGCCCCGTCGTGCGCTGGACATCAGCCGGGCGGAAAAGTATTTTGGCTTTCGCGCCAGGACCAATTTTGAAGAGGGTCTGCGTCGGACGATTGAGTGGTATCGTCAAAATCGCCCGGTGAAGGCTTGAGGAAAGGATCGGCGGGCAGCCCCGCCGGCTGAAAGACAAACGCGTATGGCAGAACGAGTCAACACCAACGTGATTTACATCCGACCGGCGCGCGGCTGGATCAACATCAACCTGCGCGATCTGTGGCTGTACCGCGAACTGGTCTATTTCCTCACCTGGCGAGACATCAAAGTGCGCTACAAACAGGCGGCGCTGGGGATCGGTTGGGCCATCTTTCAGCCGGTGCTGAGCATGGTCATCTTCACGGTCATCTTCAACCGGTTTTTGGGCGTCAAACCCGACAGCGGCATTCCCAACGAGTTCTACCCCATCTTTGGATTTGCGGCTTTGCTGCCCTGGCAGTTCTTTCAGGGCGCATTGCAGCGCGCCAGTGTCAGTCTGGTAACCAATGCCAATCTGCTCACTAAAGTCTATTTTCCGCGTCTGATCATTCCGTTTTCGGCAGTCGCTGCCGGACTGGTGGATTTCCTATTTTCGTTTCTGGTTCTGGCCGCCATGATGATTTATTTTGGCGTGCCGTTCACGGTTCGGCTGTTGTGGCTGCCGGTCTTTTTGCTGCTGGCGCTGCTGGCTGCGCTGGCGGTCGGGTTGTGGCTTTCCGCGCTCAACGTGCAATATCGGGATGTGCAGCACATGGTGCCGTTTTTGCTGACCGCCTGGATGTACGCTTCCCCGGTGGTCTACTCGGCCGAGGTCATCACCGTGTCTCCCTTCTGGCAGGCGGTTTACGCCCTCAACCCGATGGTTGGCGTGATTCAGGGTTTTCGCTGGGCGCTGTTCGGCACCAATCCGCCTGATGTTTCGATGCTGGTTTCGGCGGGCGTGGTCTTGGCGCTGTTCGTTTCGGGCTTGTTCTACTTCCGGCGCATGGAGCGCATCTTTGCGGATATGATATGAGCGAAATTGTCATTCGAGCCAATCATTTGGGAAAACAATATCGGCTTGGCGCGCTCTACGAGCAGCGTTACCGCACCTTGCGCGAATCGCTGGGCAACCTCTTCAGGCGAGGAGAAACCCGATCCTATGAGACCATTTGGGCGCTGCGCGATGTTTCTTTCGAGGTCAAGCAAGGACAGGTGTTAGGTGTGATCGGACGCAACGGCGCCGGTAAAAGCACCCTGCTCAAATTGCTCTCGCGGGTGACCGAGCCCACCGAAGGCGAAGCCGAAATTCACGGCCGGGTTGGCTCGCTGCTCGAAGTCGGCACCGGTTTTCATCCCGAACTGACTGGCCGCGAAAACATCTTCCTGAACGGCGCCATTTTGGGCATGCGCCGCAGCGAGATCGAGCGCAAGTTTGATGAAATTGTTGCCTTTGCTGAGGTGGAACAGTTCATTGACACGCCGGTCAAGCGCTATTCCAGCGGCATGTATCTGCGTTTGGCTTTTGCGGTTGCGGCCCATCTTGAGCCGGAGATTCTGGTGGTGGATGAGGTGCTGGCGGTCGGCGATGCCGAATTTCAGCGCAAGTGTTTGGGCAAGATGGGGGATGTTGCCCGTGAAGGGCGTACCGTGCTGTTCGTCAGCCACAACATGTCGGCCATCCTGCGTCTGACCGAAGAAACGCTGGTGATCGAGAAGGGGCGGCTGGCGCTGCGCGCCCCAACGCCGCAGGCGGTGGATTACTACCTTTCGCGTGGTTTTGCCCGCGAAGGCGAACGGATCTGGGAAGCCGATGAGGTGCCGGCCAGCGCAATGCCCTTCCGCCCGCTGGCGGTGCGCCTGCGCAACCCGCGTGGTGAGGTGGTTAATTCGATTCGTTCAGCGGAAACGAACACGGTTGAGGTGGAATACTGCCTGGATGCGCCGATCACCGGCCTGCGGGTGGGCATTTACCTGATGAGCATGCGCGGCGAGACCATTTTTACATCGTTCGATACGGACGACCCGCAGGTCTTTGAGCAAATGGCCGTGCGCCCCGCCGGTCATTACCTCAGCCGCTGTACCCTGCCGGCTGATCTGCTGAACGAGGGTCGCTTTGTCATTGGCATGAATGCCAGTTCGTACCGGGTACGCCGTTATTTTCAGGATGAGCAAGCTCTGACCTTTTCGGTGGATGCTACCGGCGCGCCCGGCACGCAGTGGCCGGAAACTCGTCTGGGCGCGGTGCGCCCGCGTTTGGAATGGAAAATTGAGGCAGTTTGACTTATGACACCTTCTGGAAAAGATACCATCAAACGGATTTTGGGAAACATCCCCTTTACGGCGGAGTTGTACTATCTGGTACGCCAGCGTGGCAAACCGCTGCGCACGCGTTTTTCGCTGCGCAATCTGCAGGCCAATCTGCCGGAAATTACCCGGCAGGCTGCCGAGCTGCGGCAAACTGCCCCGCCCGGTAAAAAGATTTTTATCTTTGCCACCCTGCATTACTGGATTGAACACGCCGCGCTGGTGGGAATGGCGTTGGCGGCGCAGGGGCACAAGGTCACCTTAGGATATTTGCCGTACGCGGACTGGCAAAACGACATCAACCGCTTTGACCTGCGCCGGCAGAATGCCTATGCGCGCAAGGTATTGGAAGAAACCCGTCCGCTGATGGATTCGGTTTCTTTTATCTCGGTGCGCGCGCCGTACATGCCTTTGCCAGCCGATTTGGCCGCCGCTGTGCAGGAGGTCAGCACCTATGATGCCCAGTACACCCTGCAGATAGAAGAGATTGATCCGCAGTCCGAAATCTACAAGCTGCGATTCAACCGCAACCGTGAGATTGCTCAAGCAGTTTTGGCGTATTTGCGCCAGAATCGCCCGGATGTTGTGATTGTCCCCAACGGCACCATTCAGGAATTGGGCGTGGTTTATCGGGTTGGGCGGCATCTCAAATTACCGGTGGTCACCTATGAATTCAGCGATCAGCGCCAACGCATCTGGCTGGCCTATAACAGCGAGGTCATGCGGCAGGACACGGCAAAATTATGGGAAGCCAGCAAAGACCAACCGCTGCGCGAGGATCAACTCGAACGGATGCGCAGCCTGATGATGGCGCGTCAGCGGGCGGCGATGTGGGAAAACTTTGCCCGTCTGTGGCAGGGCAAGCCCGCCGAAGGCGGCGAGCAGGCCCGTCAAAAACTGGGGCTGGATCAACGTCCGGTGGTGCTTTTGGCAACCAACGTACTGGGGGATAGTCTGACGCTAGGCCGGCAGGTCTTTTCCAAGTCAATGGCCGAGTGGATCAGCCGCACGGTGCAGTATTTCATCGGCCGGCCGGATGTGCAACTGGTCATCCGTGTCCATCCCGGCGAGGTGCTGACGCATGGTCAGTCTATGGCCGATGTCGTGCGCGAAGTTCTGCCGCGCCTGCCGGAAAACATTCGGCTGATTCGCGCCAGTGATGAAATCAACACCTACGACCTGATCGAGGTGGCCGATGTTGGTCTGGTGTACACCACCACAGTCGGACTCGAAATGGCGATGATGGGCTTGCCGGTGGTTGTCGCCGGGCAGACCCACTACCGTGAACGCGGTTTTACCTACGACCCGGATTCGTGGGTAACCTACTTCAAACTGCTGGGACATATTCTCGAAAACCCGGCTGAATACCGTCTGACCCGCGAGCAGGTCAATCAGGCCTGGCAGTATGCCTACCGCTTTTTCTTTGATTACCCGCAGCCCTTCCCGTGGCATCTGGTACGCTTGTGGGAAGATTACCAGAACACCGACCTGAAAGCAGCCCTGACCGGCAGCGAAAGTGAGGGCTACCGACGTTCGTTCCGTTTTCTGGCAGGGGAACCGGTCAATTGGGATTACATTAAAAACAACGGTGGTAAATCTTAAGACACAGGCAGACGGATGAACGAAACGCAGATTATGCAGAAGGTGCGCGAATTTTACGATCAGGTCGGTTGGCAAACCGTGCAGGACGGCCAGTATCAAAACGCGCGCTATGAAGATCTGCGGCCGGTGTCGCGTGAGTACATTCACCGCTGCCACCTGCGGATCAATCGTCATCTTGCCGCGCAGGGCCAGTTTCTGCTGGATGCCGGTTCCGGGCCGGTTCAATACCCGGAGTATCTGACCTACTCGCAGGGGTATCGTTATCGCGTCTGTGCCGATATTTCCATCCTCGCCTTGCAGGAAGCGCGTAAGCGGTTGGGCGAACATGGGTTGTATGTGGTTGCGGATGTGGCCAACCTGCCCTTCCGCGCGGATGTCTTCGATGGGGTTGTTTCGCTCCACACGCTGCATCATCTGCCATTGAAGGAGCAGAAGCGCGCCTATTATGAACTGTACCGCGTGTTGAAAGGCGGAGGCAGTCTGGCTGTGGTCAACGGTTGGACGGATTCGCCGCTGATGCGTCGGATGGGCTGGCTGATGGGATTAATGGAAACGATTGGAAGGTGGATTGCTCGGCTGCGTGGTAAAGAAGCCAAGTCACAAAAAACGGCCAACACGGCCGATGGCGCATCCAATTCCAAACCGACCGGCACGTTTGTGGAGAAACTGGACGCAGCCTGGCTGCGCCACGAACTGGCCGAATTGCAGCCCCAAATCTGGGTGTGGCGCAGCGTGAGCGTGCGCTTTTTGCGCGCTGTCATTCATGGAATTCTGGCGGGGCGCTTGTGGCTGCGCTGGTTATATGCGCTGGAAGAACGATACCCGCATTATTTTGGCGAAAAGGGACAGTATCCGCTGATTGTCATTCACAAATCGAAAGGAACTTAACCCGCCGGGCAGGTGGGCTTGGAGGAAGCCTGAATGGATTGGAGCGATAAAGTTGTGCTGGTGACCGGAGGGACCGGTTCGTTTGGAAAGAAATTCATCCGCATCTTGCTGGATGAATACCGTCCGCTGAAAGTGATTGTCTTCAGCCGGGATGAGTTGAAGCAGCATGAAATGCGTCAGGCTGGCTTCGATGATAAGCGGCTGCGCTATTTCATCGGCGATGTGCGCGATAAAGATCGCCTGCACCGTGCATTCAACGGCGTGGATGTGGTCGTTCATGCGGCGGCGCTCAAACAGGTGCCGGCTTGCGAATACAACCCGATGGAGGCGATTAAGACCAACATCCTCGGCAGCGGCAATGTGATTGACGCTGCGCTGGATGCTGGCGTGAGCCGGGTGATTGCGCTCAGCACGGACAAAGCGGTCAACCCCGTCAATCTGTATGGGGCGACCAAATTGGCGGCGGAAAAACTGTTCGTCCAATCCAATAGTTACGCCGGCGGCATGGCGACCCGCTTCGCCTGCGTGCGTTACGGGAATGTGGTCGGCAGCCGCGGCAGCGTGGTGCCAGTCTTCCTCAAACAGCGCGAAAATGGTGTGATCACCATCACCGACAAGCGCATGACCCGTTTCTGGATTTCGCTGGAGCAGGGGGTGCGTTTTGTGCTGCGCTGCGCCGAGCAGATGCTGGGTGGGGAGGTTTTTGTTCCCAAAATTCCCAGCATGAAAGTGGTGGATCTGGCCAAAGCCGTAGCCCCGCGCGCCGAAATTGAAACGATTGGCATCCGGCCGGGTGAAAAACTGCACGAGGTGCTGATTTCGGAGGACGAAGCCCGCACTACCGTGGAATTGGAGGATATGTATGTGGTGCAGCCGGCCGAATCGCTCTGGTTTGGGCGGGAGTGGGAAAAGCGCGGCAAACCGCTGCCGGACGGCTTCCGCTATGCCAGCAACACCAACAGCGACTGGCTGACCATTGAAAAAATCCGCGAGATCATTCGTCCCATTGAAGAGGCCTACCGACAGGGAACGCTGGAATGATGCGTATTCTGGTTACCGGCGCCAGCGGTCTGCTGGGCTTGAATTTTGCGCTGCGTTACCATGCTGACCATGCCGTCAGCGGAGTGGTTCACCGCAACCCCTTGCGTAATCCGCCCTTTCAGCAGATCGTTGCCGATTTGAGCGATCCGAGCACGCTCGCAGCCGTGCTGGACCAGGCTCAGCCGCAGGTGGTGCTGCACTGTGCGGCGTTGGCCAATCTGGATGAATGCGAGCGCGATCCGCAGAGAGCGGTTCAGGTCAATGTGGAACTGCCGGCGGCGCTGGCGCGTCGCGCCGCGCAGGATGGTTTCCGTCTGGTACACCTTTCCACCGATGCCGTTTTCGATGGCCAACGCGGCGATTATGACGAGGAAGATGCCCCCAATCCGTTGAGCGTGTACGCCCGCACCAAGTGGCAAGCAGAACAGCGCGTGCTGGAAGCCTGTCCTCAGGCGCTGGTGGCGCGGGTCAATTTTTACGGCTGGAGTCTTACCGGTCGGCGCAGTTTGGGAGAATTTTTCTACTACAACCTGAAAGAAGGTAAGATGGTCAAGGGCTTTACCGATGTGTATTTTTGCCCGCTGGAAGCCACCCAGCTGGCTGATCTTCTGCTGCGATTGGTGGAAATAGGAGCAAGTGGTCTGTACCACGTGGTCAGCAGCGAATGCCAGTCCAAATATCAGTTTGGGGTGAGTGTGGCCTGCCGCTTTGGACTGGATGAAAGCCTGATTGAACCGGTTTCGGTGGTGGAGGGCGGACTGGTTGCGCGGCGTTCACCCAACCTGCGTCTGCGCACTGATAAACTCCGCGCCGTGCTCGGCGAAGCGCCGCCGGATCAAAGATCGGCTTTGGAACGCTTTTATCAGTTGTTTGAGTCGGGTTATCCCCAGCGGGTGCGCTCGCTGGCGGATGGCCGTTCATCCCAACCCGTTTAATTTCTCGGAAGGAGGAGACTGTACGATGTCCTTGGAAATCAAAATTGGAAATCGAATCATCAGCGACCAACATCCCACCTACTTTGTGGCTGACATTGCCGCCAATCATGATGGCAGTCTGGAACGCGCCAAGTACCTGATTCGGCTTGCCAAACAGGCCGGGGCGGATGCCGCCAAGTTCCAGAACTTTGCTGCCCCGAAAATTGTGTCGGATTACGGCTTCAAATCGCTTGGCGCGCAGCAATCCCATCAGGCCAGCTGGAAGCGCTCGGTATTCGAGGTCTATCAATCGGCTTCCATCCCGTTTGAATGGACGTATGAGCTCAAAGAAACCTGTGAGAAGGTCGGCATTGATTACTTCTCGGCGCCGTATGACTTTGAGGCGATTGACTTCCTGGATGAACACATGCCGGTGTACAAGATCGGCTCCGGGGATATTGACTGGCTGGAAGCCATCGAGCGGATTGCCCGCAAAGGCAAACCGGTTTTTCTGGCTACCGGTGCGGCCACAATCGGCGATGTGCAGCGCGCCGTACATACGGTGCTGGCGCATAACCCCCAACTGGTGCTGATGCAGTGCAACACCAATTACACCGGCAGCATCGAGAACTTCAAGCATGTTCATTTGAATGTGCTGAAAACCTACCGCGCCATGTTCCCGAACGTGGTGCTGGGGCTGTCCGATCACACGCCCGGTCATGCGGCTGTGCTGGGGGCTGTGGCGTTGGGCGCGCGGGTGATCGAAAAGCACTTCACCGATGACAACACCCGCGAAGGGCCGGATCACGCTTTTGCGCTCGACCCGATTGCCTGGGAAGAGATGGTCAAACGCACGCGTGAGCTGGAAATGGCGCTGGGCGACGGCGATAAACGCATAGCCGCCAACGAGCGTGAAACGGTCATCTTGCAGCGGCGCTGTCTGCGGGCGGCGCGCGACATCCGCGCCGGCGAAATTATCACCCGCGAGATGATTGACGTGCTGCGGCCGGCTACGCCGGGTGCCATCCTGCCGCCGGACATTGATCGTGTCATCGGCACCAAGGCTTTGCGCGATTTGCCATACGGCAAAGAAATTCGCTGGACGGATTTGGGCGATTGAAGGTTCTGTATTTTTCGCGCGACTACACTCCCCACGACCACCGCTTTTTGAGCGCGCTGGCGCAGACGCCCCATACCATCTTTTACCTGCGGTTGGAGCGACGCTCTCGTCAGTTGGAAGACCGCCCGTTGCCGCCGCAGGTTGAGCAGGTGGTCTGGCAAGGTGGACGCCGACCGGTGGGTTGGGGCGACTACGCGCGGCTGCTACTGGACTTGCGGCGGGTCATTCGCCAGATTCAACCGGATGTCATCCATGCCGGGCCGATTCAATCGGCGGCTTTTCTGGCGGCGTTGAGCGGCTTTCGTCCGCTGGTGAGCATGTCGTGGGGGTCGGATTTGCTGCTGGACGCTGACCGTTCGGTCTGGATGCGCTGGGTAACGCGCTTCACGCTGCAGCGTACCACCGTGCTGGCGGCTGACTGCCGCACCGTGCAGGAGAAAGCGGCTCAATTGGGCTTTCCCAATCAGCGGGTGGTGTTGTTTCCGTGGGGAGTAGATTTAAGCCGCTTCCGTCCCGGCCGGGCAGAGGAGTTTCGCGCGCGGCGCGGCTGGCAGGATGCGTTTGTAGCGCTCTCCCTGCGGACGTGGGAACCTCTCTACGGAGTGGACGTGGTGGCGCGCGGCTTTACGCGAGCTGCCCGCCAGAATCCGCGCTTGCGCTTGCTGCTGCTGGGCGGCGGCTCGCAGGCCGGCCTGATCCGCTCTATTTTTGAGCAGGAAGGCGTGCTGGAGCAGGTCTTTTTCGGCGGGCACATTAACGGCGATGCGTTGCCGCAGTACTATCAGGCGGCCGATTTGTACATCAGCGCCTCGCATAGCGACGGTTCTTCGGTTTCGCTGATGGAAGCGCTGGCCAGCGGTTTACCGGTTTTGGTTTCGGATATTCCGTCCAACCGCGAATGGGTGACAGACGGCCAGGAAGGCTGGCTTTTCCCGGATGGGGACGATGCTGCCTTAAGTGAGGGGATTTTACGAGCAGCCAGCCAGCCTGAACGCTTGTCAGTAATGGGGCAGGCCGCCCGCCGGCTGGCTGAGCAACGCGCCAACTGGCCAGCCAACTTTCAACGCTTATTGCATGCCTACCAGCTGGCGGTGGAAATTCACCGCTCTCGCCAGATGGCAATCCCCACCGCATTGAAGGAGAAGGACAAATGACCGTAAACCGACCGCGCGTCGTTGCGATTGTGCAGGGACGGATGACTTCCAGCCGCTTGCCGGGCAAAATTCTTGCCGATTTGGGCGGGAAACCGATGCTGGCGCATGTTGTGGAGCGCGTTCGGCAGGCCAAAACCGTCCAGCAAGTCGTGGTGGCGACAACCGATGAGGCCAGCGATGATGCGGTGGCCGAATTCTGCCAGCGGCAAGGCTATGACTGCTTTCGCGGCAGTTTGTTCGATGTGCTTGACCGCTTTTACCAGGCGGCGCGGGCTTACCATGCCGAGGTGATCGTGCGCATCACCGCTGATTGCCCGTTGATTGACCCGCTGGTGATTGACCAGACGGTTGCAGCCTTCTTTGCGCATCAGGCGGACTTTGCCGCCAACCGTTTGCCCCCGCCATGGAAGCGCACTTTCCCCATCGGGCTGGATACGGAGGTGTGCGCTTTTGCAGCCTTGCAACGCGCCTGGCGGGAAGCCGATCAACCCCATGAGCGCGAGCATGTCATGCCCTACTTGTACGAGGAGGAAGGGCGTTTCAAGGTGCATGTCATTCACGCCGCGCAGGATTACGGCGATCTGCGCTGGACGGTGGATACCCCTGAAGACCTGGACGCGATGCGCGCCCTGTTTGCTTTGTTAGACAATAACCCGCCCCTGTCGTGGCTGGAAATCCTGCCGGTTTGGCTGAAACATCCCGAAGTACAAGCGCTCAACGCCGGTGTGCAGCATCATTGGTTCAACGAATACGACCAGCGTTTTGGCAAAAAGGAGGCGTAAGGCTGTGCCGCCCCTGTTGACCATTTTTACCGCCCCCAAGCCGTTCATCAACCCGCATATTGCGATGATCCAGCGCAATGCGCTGCGCTCGTGGCTGGCGCTGGGTGACGAGGTCGAGGCGCTGCTGATTGGCGATGAAGCCGGCGTGGCAGAAGTATCCGCCGAGTTGGGTATTCGTCACCTGCCGCAGGTGGAGCGCAACGCCTACGGCACGCCGCTGATTCGTTCGATTTTCGATCTGGCGCGTCAGCATGGCAGCGGAAAATTGCTGGCGTACGTCAACGCCGATATTGTGCTGCTGCCGGATTTTGTAACCGCTGCCAAACAAGCAGCCAGTTCATTTTCACATTTTCTGATGGTCGGACAGCGCTGGGATGTGGATGTGCGCCAGCCGCTCGATTTTGAGGGAGATTGGGCAAGCCGTCTGCGCCAATTTGCGCTCAGCGAGGGACGCCTGCACCCACCCGGCGGCAGCGATTACTTCATCTTTCCGCGTGCCTGTTTTGAACAGGTGCCACCGATGGCGGTCGGGCGGGCCGGTTGGGATAACTGGATGATTTACGCGGCGCGTGCGGCCGGCTGGCCGGTGATTGATGCCAGCCCAAGCGTGATGATTTTGCACCAGAATCACGATTATTCGCATCTGCCGGGCGGCCAGCCGCATTACCGCCTGCCGGAAACGGAGGAAAACGTGCGGATGGGTGGCGGCAAATTGACCATTTTCAAACTTGCCGATGCCACCCACGCCCTGAACGCGGCCGGTGTTGTCCGCTTGCCGCTGAAAGGCGAGAAACTGCGCCGCGAGATCGAAATTTTCCCGCTGGTTCGGCTGCATTCCCCCGCGCTGGCGTGGTTGACCTTTGCCGTATTTCACCCTTACCCGGCTTACGCCGAAGCGCGCAAACGGCTGGCAGCCCGCTCTGCTAGAAAGGATGGTTGACGAATGCGCGTAGGACAAAACCCGGCGAAGTTTGTCAAACAGGTGGCCAAGCCCGAACGAATCACGGTGGCGGTACTGAGTTACATCCCGTTCCTGAGCGGTTTTTATGCCGAGACGCTGGATGTGCTGAAGGTCTGCCTGGCATCAGCCCGCAAGGATGCCGGCTTGCCGTTTGACCTGCTGGTGTTCGACAATGGCTCGTGCGCCGAAGTGCAGGACTGGCTGCTGACCGAGCAGCGCAGCGGTCACATTCAGTACCTCATCCTCTCCGAGAAAAATCTTGGCAAAGGCGGGGCATGGAACATCATCCTGAGCGGCGCGCCCGGCGAGATCATCGCCTATGCCGACAGCGATGTCCTATTCTACCCCGGCTGGCTCAAACAAAGCGTTGATCTCCTCGAAACGTTTCCGAATGTGGGCATGGTTACGGCGCGTCCTTTCCGTACCAACCCCCAGTTTTACAGCAGCACGTTGGAATGGGCCGAATCGGAGGCGGAAGCGCAGATCGAGCGCGGACAGTTTATCCCATGGGAGGTCTTTCGGGAATTCGATTTGAGTTTGGGGCAGAGCGAGGATGAGATTCGCCAGCGCTACGAAACGACCACCGATGTGCGCCTTACCTATCGCGGCCTGCGGGCGATTGCCGGAGCTTCTCACTGGCAGTTCACTGCTTATAAATCCACGCTGGCGCAATTTCTGCCGTTCGAAATGGATCGCCCCATGGGTCAGGTCAAGCAGCTGGATCAGCGTGTGAATGATGCCGGTCTGCTCAGGCTGATGCCCACTCAGCCCTACGCCATGAATTTGAGCAATACGCTGCGCGGTCTGAATATTAAGCAAAGCGGTCAGAGCCGCCCACAAACCAACCGCCGCAACGGGTTGCTGGATTTTCCACCGCTGCGCGCGTTGTTATTGAAATTGTACGATTCGATTTTTCGCTGGTACTATGACCGGCAGGGATGATGGGAGAGAAAGCCGCATTTTTTATGACGAAAAAACGCATCTTCATCAGCGCTGACCACGGCCTTGCGGTGGTTTACTTCCTGCAAACCGATGTGCTGCCCACCCTGCTCAACGGGGGCGCGGAGGTGGTGCTGCTCACCGATGACGGGCTGGTGGAGCAGATTGAGCGACGCTTCGGACAGCCCGGTTTGATTGTGGAAGGGCTGCGCTTGAAACAGGCGCGCCACTATTACGAAACCCATGATTACAGCCTGCAGTACTGGCTGCACTTTCTACGCTGGATGGGCGGTTCGCGGCGGGTCAACACCAATGCCATGGACGGTCACATGCGTCAAATGCAGCATGAAACCTCGCGGCGTGGCAAACTGCTGATGCCCTTCATCCGCGCTGCTACAGCCGTGCTGCGCAATTCAGCGCTGGCGCGGCGGGCATTGGTGAATTTTCAGATGCGGTACACCCCTCAGATTTATTCTGACCTGTTCGAGAAATACCGCCCGGCGCTGGTAGTAGCCAGTACGCCCGGCTGGCGGCTCGACCGCTATCTGCTGCGCGAGGCGGTGCGCGCCGGCATTCCCACGGCAGCCGCCATCATCGGCTGGGATAACCCCAGCAGCTACCGCTTGCCGGGCGCGCCGGTGGATTATGCTACCTGCTGGTCGGAGATTCAAAAAGAAGAACTGGTGTTGGGCTCAGACTGGCGGCCGGAGCGAGTCAACATTGGCGGCATTCCCACCTACGACGGTTACTTCCGCAAGCAGTGGCAGATGAGCCGCGAAGAATACTTTGCCCTGCACGGGCTTGACCCGCAGCGCAAATTGCTGGCGTATGCTTCCAGTTTTGTCACCTTTGCGCCGAATTATCCGAATATCGAAGCGCTGGCGCGCTTGGTCGCCGAAGAGCGGCTGGCGCAGCCGGCGCAACTGCTGATCCGCTTGCACCCCAACCATTTCATGCCCGGTTCGCTGTACGAGAAAGAGGCGCAACGCGTTCGTCAACTGGTGAGTGAACTGCCCCACGTTCGTTTGGTTGAACCGGTGCCGCTGGGCGGTGAACTGGGGTACTACTCCGGTGAGGATATGCCTGAAAAATCCTCGATGATGGCGCATGCGGATGTCTTTTTGACGGTGTATTCGACAATGGTGGTCGAAACAGCCATCCACGATCGTCCGATTGTGAGCGTGTGCATTGACACGCCCGGCGGTTGGAATACGCCCGGCAAGTTTTCATTGGCGCTTTCGGAAATCGCCGAATGGCCGACTCACCTGCGTTTTCGTCAGGCAGGCGCCGGGCGGGTTGCGCTCAATGCCGAACAGGCGCGCGAGGCGATCAATTTTTACCTGACCCAGCCGGATGCCGATCGTGAGGCGCGTCGCCGCTTTGTCGAACGGGAAGTTACCTTTACGGATGGCAGCGCCGGCCGGCGCACAGCCGAGTACCTGCTTTCTCTGGTGTGAGGTTATTCGATGAAGTTTTTGATTGCCGGTTTTGGTTCAATTGGTCGCAGACATTTGCGCAATTTGCTGGCATTGGGCGAGCGGGATATTGTGCTTTACCGCACGCACCGCTCCACCCTGCCGACCGATGAAATTGAGCAGTTTCCCACCGAATCCAGTCTGGAGGTTGCGCTGGCGCACCGCCCGGATGCGGTGATCGTTTCCAATCCGACCGCTCTTCACCTGTCGGTAGCGATTCCAGCAGCGCGGCAGGGCTGTCACATCCTCATGGAAAAGCCGATCTCCCACTCAATGGAAGGATTGAACGAATTGCGGGAAGCTCTCCGGCAGGGTGGCGGGCAATTGTTGATGGGTTTTCAGTTGCGCTTTCATCCTACCCTGCGCACGGCTGCGGCGGTGATCGCGTCCGGTGAAATCGGCCGCCCGCTGGCGGTGCGCGCCCACTGGGGCGAGTATCTGCCCAACTGGCACCCATGGGAGGATTACCGTCGGAGTTACGCCGCCCGCCCGGAGTTGGGCGGTGGCGTGGTATTGACCCTCTGTCACCCGCTGGACTATCTGCGCATGGTTGTCGGGGAGGTACGCGCCGTCCATGCGATGACCGCCACCATTCCTGAACTGGAATTGAACGTGGATGCCGTGGCTGAGATCCTGCTGGGATTTGAGAATGGGGCAATCGGCAGCGTTCATCTGGACTATGTGCAGCAGCCTGCTCAACACACGTTGCAAGTCATTGGCAGTGAGGGCGTCCTGAACTGGGATAGCGCCAGCGGGCTGCTGACCTGGCAGCGCGTCGGAGAAAACCAGCCGCATCAGGCTCACCCGCCGGCCGACTTTGAACGCAACTGGATGTTCCTGGAGCAAATGCGTCATTTTCTGGAGGTGGCGCGCGGTCAAAGCGAGCCGCTTTGCACGCTGGCGGATGGCGAACGCGCGTTGCAAATCGCATTGGCTGCGCTCGAATCGGCCCGACAACATCAGCAAATTGGTTTGTAAGGATGATTGCGATGCAAAGTTCACGCTGCATATCGTGGAAAAACCTGGCCGTTGTGAGTTTGGCAGTGATGATTGGGTTGAGCGCCTGCCAGCCAGCCCAACCGCTGACCCCGACGGTGGATATTCAGGCAACGGCCCTTTCGATGGCGGAAACCGCCCTTTTTCCAACCGTTACCGCCACCCCCTCTCCTACTCTACCGCCAACGGCGACCGCTGGCGTGACCCTTACGCCGACCCTCACCCTGCCGCCCACCGAAACGCCCACCCCCGCGCCGCTATTTTCCAACCTGCGTTTTATTGGCGTTACGGCTCGTTATGACGGCGCCAGCATTATCATTGAAATTCCCAATCTTCAACAGGCATATCAGTTATCCATCAACGGGGTCAATTATGTGTGTCAACTGGCGGATAGCGCTCTCAACCGCATGTTTTGCAACGGTCTGGTCAAGCCGCCGGTGGATCAGGCGGTGCGGCTCATTCTGCGAGAGCCGGAGACCCATTTGATTGTGCATGAAGCGGTTACGATGATCCCGTCCATTCTGGTGGTTACCCCCATGCCGCGCGGTTATTACGATGCGAACTGCCCGCAGCGCGGGCTGGATGTGAAATGCGAGATGGAGTGCCGTATCCCGCCCGGCGGGGAACCCTGCGTGGTGGCAAGCTGTTATGATTCTTGTGGTTTGTATTTTTCAGTGCATACCTGCCCGGAAAACGTGGATGTTTATCCGGCGCTTTGCACCGATGAACAGTGGGCGCAGATGAAAGCCCGCTATAATATCCCCTGAACGGGTGAGGATGAATGAAGCCCTATTGTTTTGGAATAAGCCTTGTCCTAACTGCGTGGTTGACTGGATGTGCCATCCTGCCTGAGCCGGTTGAGCAGCCGGTAGTTCCAACACCGACCGAGGAAGCGCAAATGATCGTTTTCCCCAGCCCGACCCAGCAATCGTCGGCTACCCAGCCATCCATCCCCACGATCATGCCATCCGCAACCGCAACTGCTTTGCCAAGCGCTACTCCAACGGCCGCCCCATTGGCTGACTTCCCTGGATTGCGGGTGGTTACCATTGAAAGCAACGCTTTTGGGTGGATGATCCAGTTTTCTCTGCCGGGAATTAAACAATCCTTGCGGCTTTTATTGGACGGTAAAGAGTACCGCTGTGCTGTGGACGAACGTTATCCTGACCGCTTGTTCTGTCAGGGTTTGTCAAAACCTCTTGTGGATCAATCCATGCCGCTCGCGTTCGTCAATCCTGAAAATGATGAAGAAGTTTATCGCGGTAGTCTGATCATCCCTCTGGCTTTTCTGGTTCCGCCGACGCCGGTGGGTTACCTGCACACCGCCTGCGATCAGCGCGGGAAAAACGTGTCCTGTGAGACGGAGTGCCGGATTGACCCGGACGGCAATCCCTGCATTGTGGCAACCTGCACAGATGCCTGCGGGCCTTACTTTGCCGTACATTCCTGTCCGGATGACATGCCGCTGCCTTCGCCATCCTGCACGGCGGAGCAGTGGGTGATGATGAAAAAGCGCTATCAAATTCCATGAGCGAGGTGAGATGAGCCATATTTTCGATAAGTTTCGAATGGATGGACAGGTGGCTGTGGTAACCGGCGGAGCCGGTTTGCTCGGCCGCCAGTTTTGCCGCACGCTGGCGCAGGCCGGCGCAGCGGTGGTGGTGGCTGATTTGAACCGGATGACGGCGATCACGCTGGCTGAAAATTTACAAAAAGACGGTTACCGCGCCATCGGCACGGGAGTGGATGTAACCGATCCGGACTCGGTAGAGGACATGGTCGCCGCGGCAGTCAATCACTTTGGCCGGCTGGATGTGTTGGTGTGCAGCGCCGCCATGGACCCGAAGTTCGATGCCGAACATGCCGCCCAGCAGCAGGGCAATGCCTTCGAAACCTATCCGCTGGAGGCGTGGCGGCAGGCGCTGGATGTCAACCTGACCGGCATGTTCCTCAGCGCTCAGGCAGCGGTCAAACCGATGCTGGCGCAAAATCACGGCGTGATCATCAACATTTGCTCGACCTACGGCTTGGTCGGACCCGATCAGCGGATTTATCAGCGGCCGGGCCAACCGCCACAGTACAAGCCGGTCTTTTACTCGGTGACCAAGGCCGGCGTGCTGGGATTGACCCGCTATCTGGCAACCTATTATGCCGGACGAAACATTCGCGTCAATGCGCTGACGCCCGGCGGGGTTTATAATCAACATGACCCGCTATTCGTGGAAAATTACAGTTACCGCGCGGTGATGGGACGCATGGCCGAGCAGGATGAAATGAACGGTGCGCTGCTCTTCCTGGCTTCGGATGCTTCCAGTTACATGACCGGCGCCAATCTGGTAGTGGATGGAGGCTGGACAGCATGGTGAATCAGACTGAGGTACTGGCAATCATTCCGGCGCGCGGCGGTTCGAAGGGCATCCCGCGCAAGAACATCCGCAATTTTGCCGGTCATCCGTTGATTGCGTATAGTATTGCAGCGGCGATCCAGGCGCGTCGGGTTACGCGGGTCATCGTTTCTACGGATGATCCTGAAATTGCCGAGGTGGCCCGATCCTATGGCGCCGAGGTGCCTTTCCTGCGTCCGGCTGAACTGGCTCAGGACTCCACCCTGGATTTACCCGTCTTTCAACATGCTTTGGCATGGCTGACGGCCAACGAAGCCTATGCGCCCGATGTGGTGGTGCAGCTTCGCCCCACTTCTCCGATTCGGCCGATGGGGCTGGTGGATGAAGCCGTGCGCATCCTGCTGGAACATCCCGAAGCCGACTCGGTGCGGGGTGTGGTGCCAGCCGGTCAGAACCCGCATAAAATGTGGCGGATTGACCTGCAAACCGGGCAAATGAAAAATTTGCTGGATGTGCCGGGTGTGCCAGAGCCGTATAACGCCCCGCGCCAGCTTTTGCCGCCGGTCTATTGGCAGACCGGTCACATTGATGTCATCCGTCCCATCACCATTCTGGAAAAGAACTCGATGAGCGGTGAGGTGATTCTGCCGGTGATGATTGATCCGCGCTACACGGTGGATATTGACGGACTCTCCGATTGGGCGCGCGCCGAGTGGCTGGTTTACCACGGCGAGCTGGAGATGGTGCATCCCGGCCGCCTCCGCCGCCCTCTGCCGCACAAGGTCAGTCTGGTGGTGTTCGATTTTGACGGGGTGCTAACCGATAACCGTGTGTGGGTGGACGCCGAAGGCCACGAGTTCGTGGCGGCCTATCGCTCGGACAGTCTCGGCATTCAGGCGCTGCGCAAAGCCGGCATTGCAACGCTGGTACTTTCAACGGAAAAGGACGGCGCGGTGGCTGCTCGCTGCCGCAAAATGGGCGTGCCGGCGCTGCAGGGCGTCGAGGATAAGGCCGCGCGCTTGATGGAATATCTCAAAGAACATGAATGGGATGCCCGCGAGGTGCTGTTCGTTGGCAATGATGTCAACGATCTGCCGTGTTTTGATCTGGTCGGTTGCGCGGTGGCGGTGGCCGATGCTCAACCGGAAGTTCTGCGGCAGGCAGACATCATTCTGACCCGGCGCGGCGGTCATGGCGCAGTGCGCGAGTTGTGCGACATGTTACTGCGCCGCCTGGAAGAAATTTGAATCGAAATTTTTGTTTTATAAAGGAGTAATCCGATGGCAAAAGCAGTTAAGATTGGCGATCGTTGGGTGGGGGATGGACATCCCACCTATGTCGTGGCGGAAATCGGCATCAATCACAACGGTGACATTGAAGTGGCCAAGCGCCTGATGGATGCCGCCAAACACGCCGGGGTGGATGCGGTCAAGTTCCAAAAGCGCACCCCGGAACTGTGTACCCCGCCGGATCAACGCAATGTGATGCGCGAGACACCCTGGGGCTACATTACTTATCTGGAATACCGCCACAAAATTGAATTTGGCGAAGAACAGTATCGCGAAGTAGATCGCTACGCCAAAGAAATTGGAATAACCTGGTTCGTTTCGGTATGGGATGAGCCGTCAGTGGACTTCATCGAGGCTTTCGACCCGGTCGCCTACAAGGTGCCGTCCGCGGCGCTGACCGATCACGGCTTGCTGCGCAAATTGCGTGCCACCGGTCGGCCGATCATCCTTTCGACCGGCATGTCCACGATTGATCAAATTAAGGCGGCCGTCGAACTGCTGGACATGGACAACTTGATTATTTGCCACACCACCAGCGCCTATCCTTGTCCGCCGGAAGAACTCAACCTGCGCATGGTGCAGACCCTCAAAGAGACCTACCCCTGCCCGATTGGCTACTCCGGGCATGAGGTTGGGCTGATTCCCTCGGTGGTGGCGGTGGCGTTGGGGGCATGCCTGGTGGAGCGGCACATCACCCTTGACCGCGCCATGTGGGGATCGGATCAGGCGGCTTCGGTTGAGCCGGGCGGTTTTGAACGGCTGGTCAAGTACATCCGCGTTACTGAACTGTCACTGGGCGATGGCGTGAAACGGGTGTACGAGAGCGAATTGCCTTCTTTGAAGAAATTGCGCCGAGTGTTCAACTAATTCTGAATGGACTGGACGGTGGAGCGCATCCGCAAGGGCGTGCAGCGACGCTGGCTGCAAGCGCAAAATAACCGGCGCATTGCTGAGTTGGCCGCGCAAATCGAACGATATGCGCCGCCAGCCACGGATGCGCGCCCGGTTGTTTTGTTCAATGCGTCCAGCCGCTTGGCGTGGATGAGCCTGAACGCGGCCTTCACTCTGCTGAGCGGCTGGGGACTGCGTCTGACGGGTGTGCCGGTGACGCATTTCGTCTGCCGGGCGGGTATGACGCGTTGCCAACTGGGCAGTGCGCTGACCGAAGCGCATCAGCCGCCGCCGTGTGCGACCTGTATCCGCCAGTCGGAGAATCTTTACCGCAACGCACCGGCGCAATGGTTTGACTACCGCCCGGTTGAAGAAGTCGAGCAGGCGGTAGCCGGGTTGTCGCTGGCGGATTTGATGCGCTTTGAGTGGCAGGGTTTGCCGCTGGGCGAACTGGCGCTGCCTTCTCTGCGTTGGGCGCTGCGCCGGCATGATCTGGAAGAGGACGAGCCGACCCAGTTTCTGCTTCGTCAATTCATCCTTTCAGCGGCGCGGGTGGCGCAGCAATTCAATCGCCTGCTGGATGATGCGACGCCGCGCGCGGTGGTGCTGTTCAACGGCGTATCTTACCCGGAGGCCGTCGCGCGGCAAATCGCCCTCCAACGCGGTTTGCCGGTCGTAACCCACGAAGTCGGTTTGCAGCCGTTCAGCGCGTTCTTCTCGCATGGTCATGCCACTGCCTATCCGATTGATGTGCCGTCCGATTTTGAACTCAACCCGGCGCAGGAAGCGCGCCTGAACGCCTACCTTGAAAAACGTTTTCAGGGGCAGTTCAGCATGGCGGGTATCCGCTTCTGGCAGGACATGCGTCGTCTGGATGAGGGCTTGCTGCAAAAAGCGGCTGCCTTTCGCCAGATTGTGCCGGTTTTTACCAATGTGATTTTCGACACCAGTCAAATCCACGCCAATGTGATCTTTCGGGATATGTTTGCCTGGCTGGATGAGGTGCTGGACATCATCCGCGCCCATCCTGAAACCCTGTTCGTGGTGCGTGCGCATCCCGATGAAGACCGTCCCGGCAAGCAGGCGCGCCAAAGCGTCAGTGAGTGGGCAGCCAGACATCAGTTGGTGGAATTGCCCAACGTAGTCTTCATCCCACCACGCGAGTACCTGAGTTCTTACGAGTTGATTCAGCGCTCGAAATTTGTGATGGTCTATAATTCGACCATCGGATTGGAAGCCTCCATTTTGGGCAGCCCCGTGCTGTGCGGTGGGCAGGCGCGCTACACCCGTTTGCCGACCGTGTTCCTGCCCGAGTCGGTAACCCAGTTCCGCAGCCTGGCGGAGGAATTTTTGCGCGCTGAGCGGGTGGCGGCTCCGCCGGAGTTTCAGCGCAATGCCCGCCGCTTCCTGTATTATCAATTATTCCGCGCTTCGCTGCCGTTCGACGCTTTTCTGGAAGAGGATATGACGCCCGGCTTTGTGCGCTTGAAACAGGGCTTGAATTGGCGGAATTTTCTGCCTGAGTCGTCCCCTACTCTCGCCGTAATTACGCGCGGGGTGCTGCAGGGTGAGTCGTTTTACCTGCCGGAGGAGGGATAGGCCGGTATGTCTAAACCGCGCTGCTCGATTGTCATTCGTGCTTACAACGAAGAAAAGCACATCGGCCGCCTGCTGAGCGGGATCATGCAGCAGACGGTGCAGGATGTGCAGATTGTGCTGGTCGATTCGGGCTCAAGCGACGCTACGGTAGCCATTGCCAGCCGATTTCCGGTGGAGGTGGTTCACATCCGTCCGCAGGAATTTACCTTTGGGCGTTCGCTCAATTTGGGCATCGCCCAAACCCGCGCGGATGTGGTTGTGATGGCATCGGCGCATGTCTATCCGGTTTATCCCGACTGGCTGGAGCGTTTGATCGAGCCGTTTGAGGACGCTCAGGTGGCGGTTGCTTACGGCAAACAGCGTGGCGCAGCCACGACCCAGTACTCGGAGCATCAGATTTTTCGGCGCTGGTTTCCTGATCAATCCAGCCTGCGTCAGCCGTACCCGTTTTGCAACAACGCCAATGCGGCCATCCGCCGCGCCTTGTGGGAGCAGCATGCCTATGATGAATTGCTGACCGGGTTGGAAGATCTGGCGTGGGCGCGTTGGGCGCAGAGTCAGGGCTATGGCGTGGCTTATGTTGCCGAAGCGGAGGTCATCCATGTCCACAATGAAACCTGGCGCGGCATCTACAACCGCTATCGTCGCGAGGGGATGGCTTTCAAGCAAATCTACCCGCAGGAGCACTTCCGATTCAGCGATTTTGTGCGCCTGTGGGTAACCAATGTGTGGAGCGACTGGCGTGCGGCGGCGGGGGAGGGCGTGCTGGCAAAAGAATGGGCGAACATCATCCGATTCCGGCTGATGCAGTTTTGGGGCACTTACCAGGGCTATCGTCAATCCGGCCCGCTTACCTGGCAACTCAAACAGACATTTTATTACCCGAATTTGAGTCAAACGCCAAACGGAGAAACAGCCCGGCGGGACATTCAACCGATTCGATACAAGGAGGGCAGCGAATGACGCTTGGCGAGATCACATGCGAGGTGGAGATATGACGACCAATCCGACCATTGTGGCGCTGGTGCCGATGCGCCATCACTCGGTGCGAGTGCCGGGCAAGAATTACCGATTGCTGGCGGGAAAACCGCTCTTTCACCACATTTTAAACGCTTTGCTGCAGACGGCTGAAATCAGTCGGGTGGTGGTGGACACCGACTCGCCGGTGCTGATGGAAGGGATCGCCCGCGATTTTCCGCAGGTTACCCTGCTGGAACGCCCGGATCACCTCACGGCGGATACGGTGCCGATGAACGAAATTTTGATGCACGATACCGAACAAGCGCCGGCCGATTTCTACTTGCAAACGCACTCCACTAACCCGCTGTTGCGGCCGCAAACCCTCTCCAAAGCCATTCAGACTTTTCTCAGCCTTTACCCTGCGTATGATTCGCTCTTTTCGGTAACCCGGCTGCAAACCCGCCTGTGGGACGGGCTGGCGCGTCCGATCAACCACAACCCGGCGATCCTGCTGCGTACCCAGGACTTGCCGCCGGTTTACGAAGAAAACTCCTGCATTTACATCTTTACACGCCAAACGCTGGCGCAGCGCCGCAACCGAATCGGCGAGCGCCCCTATTTATTCGAGATTGATCCGCTGGAAGCCCGCGACATTGACGAGGAATTCGATTTCATTCTGGCGGATTTGCTGATGCGTCAGCGGTTGCAGACGGAAGACGGCAGGGAGGGCTGATGAATACCATTTTGCTTTCTGCGCCTTACATGCTGCCTTTCGTGAATCGCTTTCGTCCGCTGTTTGAGCATTACGGCCTGCGCCTGATCGTCCCTGAGGTTCACGAGCGGCTTTCCGAAAGTGAAATTCTGGCGTATGCCGGTCAGTTTGACGGCACAATTTGCGGGGATGACCGTTACACCGAAAAAGTGTTGCAGGCCTGCGCGCCGCGCCTCAAGGTTATCTCCAAGTGGGGCACCGGCATCGACTCGATTGACCGTCAGGCGGCGGCGCGGTTGGGAATTCAGGTGCGCAATACCCCGAACGCCTTTACCCTGCCGGTCTCGGACAGTGTGCTGGGATATATTTTGGCGTTTGCCCGTCAACTGCCGTGGATGGATCGCGCCATGAAAGCCGGACGCTGGGAAAAACTGCCCGGCCGCTCGCTGAGCGAATGCACGCTGGGGGTGATTGGGGTGGGCAATGTGGGCAAGGCAGTGCTGCGCCGGGCGCGGGCATTTGGGATGCGCATGCTGGGCAACGACATTGTGCCGATTGCTCCCGATTTCGTGTTGGAAAACGGCGTCGAGATGACCAGCCTGCGCAATTTGCTGGAACGTTCGGATTTCATCAGCCTGAACTGCGACTTGAACCCGACCAGTTATCACCTGATCAACGCCGAGACGCTGCGGTGGGTCAAACCGGGCGCGGTGCTGATTAACACGGCGCGCGGGCCGGTGGTGGACGAGCCTGCGCTGATCGCAGCGCTGCAGGATGGCCGGCTGGGCGGGGCGGCGCTGGATGTTTTTGAGGTGGAGCCGTTGCCGCTCGATTCGCCATTGTTAAAGATGGAGAATGTCCTGCTGGCGGCGCACAATTCCAATTCCAGCCCGGCGGCCTGGGAGCGAGTCCACTGGAACACCATCCGCAACCTGCTGGACGGCTTAGGGTTGGATGTGAGTGGTTTAGAAGAGTGGAAGGATCGTCTGAAGAATGAGCAGAGGTGAGCGTTTAGGCCTGAGTCAAAAATGGGAGCGTAATTTGCTGATCTTGATCCTGGCGGCCTATACCCTGTATGCCGCTGTGTTCATCGTCAAGACGATTTTTTGGGTGGATGGCGTTCCGTATTCGGCGTTGTTCGATGACATGATGATCTCGATGACCTATGCGCGCAATCTGGCTCAGGGCTACGGGCCTGTGTGGAACGCGGGCGGCGAGCGGGTGGAAGGATTCAGCAATCCGCTGTGGGTGGCGTTCATGGCATTCATTCATCTGTTGCCGATTGCGGAGAACTGGACGAGTTTAGCGGTGCAAATCAGCGGCGGGATCTTTTTCTTCGCCAGCCTGCTGACGCTGCGGCGGGTGGCTGTGCAGGTCTCCGCCGGTCAGGGGCGGGTTGCGCTGCTGGCAGTGCTGTTGACGGCGTTTTACTATCCGCTGAGTAACTGGTCGCTGCTGGGGTTGGAGGTCAGCCTGTTGGTGTGGATGGTCAACTTGTCCATGTTCCTGACCCTGCGCACGCTGGAAAGCGGACGGTTTTCGCGCAGCCTCTACCTGTTGATGGGTGTGGCGACTCTGGTGCGGGTGGATGCGGCGGTTACCTACCTGACCCTGTGGGGGTTGCTGGTATGGTTCGACCGCGCCAACCGCCGTCGGCATCTGCTGGAAGGGGGATTGTTTTTGCTGCTGTTTGTGGGTGGGCAGACGCTGGCGCGAAAGTGGTACTACGGCGAATGGGTGCCGAATACCTATATCCTCAAGGTAGAGGGGCTGCCGCTGTGGGCGCGTGTTCGGCGCGGCTTACAGGTTGCCTGGAATTTCGTGCGCGGTTTCTACCCTCCCCTGATGCTGTTCCCCTTTACGGCATTTCTTTTCCGGCGGGATCGCAAGACGCTGTTGGTAGCGCTGGTTTTTCTGGCTCAGGTGGCTTACAGCATCTATGTCGGCGGGGATGCGTGGGAGCATCGCGGCGGCGCGAACCGCTTTGTGGCATTGGGGATGCCGGCTCTGTTCCTGCTCTTCTCGCTGGCCGTTTGGGAGTGGTATGATTGGATTCGCAAAGGGCTGCGGAAAAGCGGTCACGCTATCGCGCGGTGGGCAGAACGCCTGATGCCGCTCGGGCTGGCGGGCTTTGTGGCGTTGAGTATGCTGCTCTGGAATCGCATGCCGGGCAATTACGGGGTTGTTTCCAGTCTGCTCAATCCGAGCGAGGGCGAGCTGCGGTTTTTCTTCTTATTAGACCGCTCGATTTATGTGCCGGGCAACGAACGCTATACCCGTGATGGGTTGATCATCCGCCAGATCACCCAGCCGACAGCAAAGGTAGCCGTGATTGCAGCCGGCAACATTTGCTACTTCTCCCATCGCTATTGTATTGACATGCTCGGCAAAAGCGATGCCGTCATTGCACGGGGCGGCATTCAGGTTCCGGCGGATGCGGACTGGCGAGAGTTGCGGCCAGGTCATATCAAATTCAACTATCAATACTCGATTGCAACCCTTCAGCCGGATGTGGTTGTGGACATTCATCACAGCACCCGCGATATTGCCGAACCATACTTGAAAGAAGATTACATCCCAGCTACGCTGAACCGACATACCATCTACTTTCGCAAGGACTCCAACAAAATAGATTGGGTAGAATTAGAACATGTCCGAGAAGATTGAAAACCGAATTGTTTTGATTACCGGCGCTGCCGGCGGGATTGGCAGAGCCACGCTGCGCTTGTTTGCCGAGCGCGGCTGGCGGGTGATTGGGGTTGACCGCCAGGCGTTTGGCGGGGGTTTTCCTGCCAATGGGCTGTTCATTCAGGCGGATATTTCGGAGCCGGCCCAATTGGAAGGGATTTACGACCAAACCCGCGCTTTCACCGGGCAGCTGAATGCCGTCATCCACAACGCGGCGCTGCAAATTGCCAAACCGCTGATTGAAACCACCGCTGAGGAATGGGATGCGGTCATGGCATCCAACCTGCGCTCGGTGTTTCTGGGCGCAAAACTGGCTTATCCGCTGCTCAAAGCGGCTGGCGGAGGAGCGATTGTCAATGTGTCTTCCGTCCATGCGGTAGCCACCTCGGCCAACATCGCCGCTTATGCCGCCAGCAAAGGCGGTTTGCTGGCGTTGACCCGCGCCATGGCAATCGAATTTGCTCCCGATAACATTCGCGTCAACGCCATTCTGCCGGGAGCGGTGGACACGCCGATGCTGCGCGCCGGTTTGGGCCGCGGGCATGTCGGCGGAGAAACCATCCACGACCGCCTGGAGAATCTGGCACGCAAGACGGTCAACGGGCGAATTGGCAGGCCGGAGGAGATTGCGCAGGCGATTTACTTCCTCGCCGATGACACCCAGTCCTCGTTTATGACCGGACAGGCGTTGATTGTGGATGGCGGCGCAACCGCGAGGTTAAGCACCGAATGAACCGTTGGCGCGAGTTGGTCAAAAAAGCACTGCCGCCGTCTGCGGTTGATTTGCTGCGCGAGGCTCGTGACGGATTGGCCCGGCTGGGCGACCTGCCGCAGGCCTACGGCCACCCGTGGCGGCGGGATACGATCCGCCGTCTGCCAGCCCTCAAGGACAGTCAGCGCGGCAAACGTTGTTTCATCCTCGGTAACGGCCCGAGTCTGGCAAAGACCGACCTGACCCGCCTGAAAAATGAATTCACCATTGGCCTCAACCGCATTTATCTGGCGTTTCCGCAGATGGGCTTTGAGACCAGTTACTACCTTTCGATCAATGACCTGGTCATTGAGCAGTGTGCGGATGAGATCAGCGCTCTGCGAATGCCGCGCTTTGTCTCCTGGCGAGCGCACCGCTGGCTGCAGCCGGATGATAACCTGTATTTTCTCTATACCACCTACACCGGCCCAAAATTTGCCCGCGATTTGAGCGGCCGACTTTGGGAAGGCGCGACAGTAACTTATGTGGCCTTGCAGGTAGCGTTTTACCTCGGCTTTGAGACCGTGATTTTGATCGGCGTTGACCATAACTTTGCCACTCAGGGCAAACCCAACACCACCGTCGTTTCACAAGGGGATGATCCCAATCATTTTCACCCCGCATACTTTGGCAAGGGCTTTCGCTGGCAGTTGCCCGATCTGGAGACTTCGGAACGGGCTTACCGCATGGCGCGCCGGGCTTACGAAGCCGCCGGACGGCGCGTGCTGGATGCAACCATCGGCGGCAAGTTGACCGTTTTTCCAAAAGTAGAGTACGACTCGCTATTCTGATGAGCGTTCCGCTGGTTACGATTGTTACCCCGTCTTTCAATCAGGTTGCTTTTTTGGAGCAGGCCATCCGTTCGGTGTTGGGACAATCCTATCCGCGCATCGAATACATGGTGGTGGACGGCGGTTCAACCGATGGCAGCGTCGAGATCATCCGCCGCTATGCCGATCGGCTGACATGGTGGGTTTCAGAGAAAGACGCCGGGCAAGCGGATGGTATCAACAAGGGGTTGCGCCGCGCCCGGGGGGAGATTGTGGCTTGGCTCAATTCCGATGATTACTATCTGCCAACGGCGGTGGGACAGGCGGTGGAGGCTTTCCGGCAAAACCCGCAGGCCGGGCTGGTGTTCAGCGATGTCGAGTCGGTGGATGCGCAGGGCAGGCGCTTCAATATCATGCGTTTTGGCAACTGGGGATTGAGCGATCTGATGTCCTTTCGGATTATCAGCCAGCCCGGCGTTTTCATGCGGCGCAGCGTATTAGAGCAAGCCGGATACCTCGACCCGAATTACCACTACCTGCTGGATCATCACCTCTGGCTGCGGATGGCAGTCCTGGCTCCAATTCAGTATGCGGCGGGGGTGCGCTGGGCAGCGGCGCGGTTTCATCCGGCTGCTAAAAATGTGGCGCAAGCGAGTGGCTTTGGTAACGAAGCCCTGCGGCTGGCGGCGTGGATGGAAGCCGACCCGCGCTTCCGGCCGTATTTGCCGAAGGTGCGCCGGCGGATGTGGGCGGGCGCCTATCGCCTGGATGCGTTCTACCTGCTGGATGCCGGACAGGCGGGAGCGGCTTTGCGGGCATACGCCCAGGCTTTCCGCTACCACCCGCCGACCGTGCTGCGCGACTGGCGCCGGGCGCTGTTTGCCCTGTTCAGCCCGCTGGGGTTGGAAGGCCTCCGGCAGGCTTATGTTGAGCGGCGCAGCCGGCGTTTTCAGCAGCGGGGGCATTGAGTCATGCCTACTGAAGGAATACTCCCTGCTGGCGGGAAGGAAGGTTTGTTTGCTCATCCGCGCTGGTTGAGCGGCTTGCTGCTGTTGTTGCTGCTGGCGGGCGGGGCGACTTTTCGTCTGTACGACCTGACTGACCCGCCGCTGGATTTTCACGCGACCCGCCAGATGCGCTCGTTGATCATCGCACGCGGGATGTATTTGCAAAATGTATCGGCCGTCCCTGAATGGCAGCGCGAGTTTGCCATTCAGCAGTGGCGGGCGCAGGGTGTGATCGAACCGCCCATCCTGGAATCGATGGCAGCCTTTACTTATCAGCAAATCGGCGGGGAAGTAGTTTGGGTGGGACGGCTCTATTCGATCTTTTTTTGGCTGACCGGCGGGTTGGGTTTGTGGCTGCTTGCCCGTCGCTGGCTGAACCCGGATGCGGCCTTGTTTGCTCTGATGTTGATGCTGGGCTGGCCGTATGCCATCCTTGCTTCGCGTTCTTTTCAACCTGACCCCTTGATGACGGCAGCTGTGATTTGGGCTTTGTGGGGCGGGATCGAATGGTACCATCGGCGCAGTTGGGGCATGGCCGTTTTGGCCGGTCTGCTAGCGGGGTTTGCCCTGCTGGTCAAGTGGACGGCGGTCTTTTTTATCGCTGGCGGCTGGCTTGGGATGTTGTTGAGCAGTGGAGACCTGCGGCGGTTGCTTCTTAATCGTCAGTTGTGGGTGATCGGCGGCCTGACCGTTCTGCCTTCACTGGTGTATGCGCTTTATACTGCCCTGGTGGTGAATAGCCTGTCAGGGCAGTTGAGCTTGCGTTTCTTCCCGCAAATGTGGCTGGAGGCTGTCTTTTACCTGCGCTGGTGGACACGGTTGACGGCTGTGTTGAGCCTGCCGTGGCTGATCATCCTGCTGTTGGGGATATTCTCCCTGAAACGTGGAACGATGCGTGGCCTGCTGCTGGGGTGGGGGGTTGGTTATGGGCTGTATGGATTTCTGTTTTCGTACTATGTCAGCACGCATGATTATTATCACCTGCCGCTCATCCCGCTGGCTGCGCTCGGCGCGGCAAACGCACTGACCACTTTGCTGTCCCATTCGCGGTTGGGCAAGGGCTGGCAGCGTGGGCTGGCGCTCTTCATTCTCGCCTTCGTTTTTCTGGCAGAGGGCTGGTCGGCGCGTACCCTGCTCAAACGACAGGATTTTCGCCCGGTGGTGGAGCAAATTCAATCCGTGGCTGCCCGGTTTTCGCCGGAGGATAGGTTGGTCAGCCTTGCGCCAGATTACAGTTTACCGCTGGTCTACTGGGGCTGGCTGAACACCACCCATTGGTTTGGGGTGGGGGATTTTGCGCTGCGTGAGGCCGCCGGACAGAGGTACGACTTCGACGAATATTTTGCTCAGCAGATTCGCGGGCGGGACTATTTTTTGGTGACTGATTTTGAGGAACTGGCTCGCCAGCCGCAGCTGCAAACCGAACTGGAAAGCAACTATCCGCTCGCGCTGGAGGGACCGGGTTATCGGGTGTATGATTTGCGGCAAACGGAGCCTGGCCAATGAAATCCTCAGCGCAACCCGTTCCCTTTGTGAACTGGCTGCTGCTCGGTTTGACCGGCGCTAGCCTGTTAGCCGGGCTGGCTGCCACCGCCTATGCCGGCACCTTCAGCCGCTTTTGGGCGGATGATTACTGCTATGCTGCTGTGTTTCACCGTGATGGGTTGGTCAATGGCATGTTGTACTGGTATCAAAACGGCGGGAATCGTTTTGCGGCTTTCCTTGCGGTTGGACTGAGCGAGATCTTCGGTCCGGGGGCAGTGCGCTGGTTGCCGACTGTGTTGCTGGTCGGCTGGTTGGCGGCAGCCTATTTTGCTCTGACCGCTCTGACCAAACTTACGGGCTGGAGGACGCCGATTGGATGGCGGGTGGTTGCCGGGTTAGGCTGGGTGTTCTTTGCAACCTACACTTCGCCTGACCGGTTGCAGACGCTCTACTGGCGGATGGGGCTGCTGCATTACAGCCTGCCTTTAGTTTTGTTGCTGGCGCAGGCGGCCATTGTTCTGCGGAGCGCGCCGCACTCAACGGGTCGCGGGGGGTGGTTAGGCGCTGGACTGTTCGGGCTGTTGGCTCTGTTCAGCGCGGGTCTGTCCGAGACGGCGGCTGCGCTGCAAACTGCGCTGTATCTCCTGGCGCTGGCCTGTCTGGTGGGGCAAAAAATGTCGCTGAGAAGCCGCCCGGCTGGCCTGCTGGGGGTTGGTTTGGCAGCATCCTTGCTGACCATGCTGATCATGGCGCTGTCGCCGTCAAATGCGTGGCGGCAGGCTCTCCTGCCTCCGCCGCCATCCATGGCGGTGTGGGCAAGCGCCGTGATTCGCTACACGGCTGATTTTGTTTGGGATACCTTGCGCACCTTGCCCCTTCCGCTGGCTATGTGGGTTGGGTTGTGTGCGGCGCTGGTTTGGCGGTTTGATCCGGAATCAGCCAAAGGCAAGAGCGCAGGTTGGGCGGGGTGGTTGCTGCTGGCTGCCGGCATAATCGGCACGGCGGCTGCGATTGCGCCGAGCGCCTATGCCGGTTTGCAGTATCCGGCCGGCCGGGCGTTGATGACCGCCCGCTTCCCCCTGCTGAGCGGGCTGGGCTTGGCGGCAGCCGCTTGGGCCATCTGGCTGAAAAATCGGCTGCCATTCACCGTCCAGCGGTGGGGCGGCGCGGTTGCCTTGATTGTACTGGTAGCGGTGGCTGTGTATGCAATGCGCGCAACGCAGTTACCGCTGCGCGAGGCGCAGGTACTGGCGGTCAAGGCCGAACGTTGGGATGCCCGGCAGGCTGAGATTTTGACCCAGCGCGCTGCGGGATTGCAAACCATCCGCGTTCGCGAAGTGGACGTAGTCAGCACGTTGGAAGACCTGACCCCGCAGCCTGAACATTGGGTCAACGGCTGTGCGGCGGATTATTATCAGGTCGAACAGATCATTGCAGAACGATAGAGAGGTTTGATGCTGGTTTCCATTGTTACTCCTTCATACAATCAGGCGCGCTATCTCGAAGAAACCATGCGCTCGGTTTTGGAGCAGGATTACCCCTACATCGAGTACATTGTGGTGGATGGCGGATCAACCGATGATAGCGTTGAAATCATCCAAAAGTACGCTGATCGGCTGGCATGGTGGGTTTCGGAAAAAGACCGCGGTCAGACGGATGCGATCAACAAGGGCTTTGCCCGCGCACGCGGCCAAGTTCTGGCATGGATCAATTCGGACGATACCTACCAGCCCGGCGCCGTCCGCGAGGCGGTAGAATTCTTACAGCAAAACCCGCAGGTGGGGCTGGTGTACGGAGATGCGAATTACATTGATGAGCATGGGCGGGTGATTGGGCGTTTTCCGGCCGCGCAGACCGATTACCGTCGGCTGCGACAGGGCTATGTTCACATTCCTCAGCAGGCGGCTTTCTTCCGCGCCGACTTGTGGCGCAAGGTTGGCCCGCTGGATGACAGTTTTTACTTCGCCATGGACTATGATTTATGGGTGCGGCTGGCACGCGAAGCGCCCATCGTCTATCATCCGCGCTTGTGGGCTAACTTTCGCCTGCATTCGGATGCGAAAACCATTACCGCCGATGATCGCTGCTGGCCGGAGATGCTGCGTGTCCATTACCGAGACGGTGGTTCGCCGTTTTCGATGATTGTGCTTAAGTACTGGATTAGAAAACTGGCCGCACCTTATATCAACTGGCGAAGACGGCGCATGTTCCGGCTATAATGTTAACCGGAGGTGCGCCATGGCTAGAAAAACCTCAATCCCGTCCGGTGGTTACTCGCCCGGCTTTTTTGGCGAAATTGCCCTGCGGATCAAACTAGCGCTGCGTTTGCTGGCCGATCCGCGCGTGAGTATTTTTGTTAAGCTGATCCCCTTTGCTTCGATCATCTATTTCTTTTTACCTGATCTGGTAATTGGCCCGCTGGACGACGCAGCCGTGCTGGGGATTGCCTTCAGCCTGTTCGTGGAGCTGTGTCCACCGGATGTGGTCGAAGAGCATCTGCAAAGGCTGCGGGCTGAGGCGCAGCGGCGCGCTTCCACCTCGCCGGATCGCAAGGCGATCGAAGAAGACATCATCGAAGGCGAGTATTACGAAATTAAAGATGTGACTATTCACGAGAATGGACATAAAGAGGAGAAAGAAAAGCGATGAAGTCCCCATCCCGTTATTTGTTTTGGCTGTATTGGGCGGTGATTCTCTTTGTCTTTATCGGCGCGGCTTGCAGTCCGAGTCCGCAAATTACGCCGCCAGCGACTCTGATGCCCACCTCCCCGCCGCCCCAGCCGACCAATCCCCCCGAAGCGCCACCGTCGCCAACGGTGGAAGAGCCTCCCGCAGCCGAAGAGACGGCGATTCCTTCGCCAACCGAACCCCCCGCATTGAGCAGCGTGACGACCTTTCCGGATGCCAGCCTGTTTGAGTGGGCGCTGGTTGCTGGGGGGTTGCGCCGTCCGACCGACATGGCCGATCTGAAGGATGGCAGCGGCCGCTTGCTGGTGCTGGAGCAGCCCGGTCTGATTCGGGTCATCGCCGACGGGCAGCTTCAGGAGCGTCCTTATCTCGATCTGACCGACCGGGTCGGAGCCAATTCCTCTGAGCAGGGTTTGCTGGGGATTGCGCTGGACCCGGACTTTGCCGAAAACGGCATTTTTTACCTGAACTACACCGATAAAAACGGCCACACGGTTGTTTCCCGCTTTCGCAGGACGGCGGATGGTCAGAGCGGGGATGCGCAATCCGAGCAGGTGTTGTTGTTTGTGGAACAGCCCTACGCCAACCACAACGGCGGCGATTTGGAGTTTGGCCCGGACGGTTATTTGTACATTGGGCTGGGCGATGGCGGCTCGGCCGGCGACCCTCAGCGGCTTGCTCAAAACAACCTATCTTTGTTAGGCAAAATGCTACGCATAGACGTACGTGGGCAAAACCTGTATGCCATTCCGCCGGACAATCCCTTCGCGGATGGTAACGGCGGTCGTCAGGAAATTTGGGCAAACGGCTTGCGCAACCCGTGGCGTTATACCTTCGATCGCCTGACCGGTGACCTGTACATTGCCGATGTGGGGCAAAACAAGTTTGAGGAGATTAATTTTGTGCCGGCTGGCAGCCCGCCCGGTTTGAATTTTGGCTGGCATTTTCGTGAAGCGAGTCATCCGTTTGCCGATACGCCGCCAGAGGGATTGCAGCTGTTTGACCCGGTGCATGAATACGGACGTAATGACGGCTGTTCGGTGACCGGCGGGTATGTCTATCGCGGCAGTCAGTTACCCGAATTTTATGGCATCTACCTGTTTGGCGACTACTGCAACGGATTTGTCTGGGGCATGCTGCGGGATGCCGGTGGAAACTGGATCGTGCAACGCCTGTTCCAGGTGAGCGCCAACATTAGTTCTTTTGGGCAAGACGCTCTGGGCGAACTGTACTTGCTGGATCATCGTTCGGGCAGTTTATATCAACTGGTGCGGCGATAGAGAAGGAGGAAAATTTTACCGAGTGGGTAAAAATCATCCTGTTCAAAGGACTTGTTTTGCGCTATGCTAATAGAAAGTGTGATGTGGAGGTAGTTCATGGCTGAAAAACGCTGGGAAACAGTCAAATTGCAGTTTTGTGATCGAGCGGGTTGTGAAGTGCGGCTGGAAGCCGAACTGGTTTATCCGGCTGAATTTTTGCCCGATCAACCGCCGCGTTTGGTTTCCAAACGCTGCTCACGCGGTTTGGAATGCAACATGTGGAACAACATGACCTGCATCTGGGCCGGCACCAACCCGATGTATGATCCGTTCGAGAAATAAGCCTGTTCGTTCGTTTTAAGACGGAAAAAAACAAACCATCCCCCATTCAAAAAACCTATTCGTTCACGGCGAGCGGGAATACCCCCGCTCGTTTTGTCAGTTCCAGGTAAAGTCATCTTGAAGCCTCTCGGTTAATTGAAAACAATCTGCCTGACACAGGGTTAAGACAGGCGAGTTGGTGACAGCATGGTGGAAATAACCCATGCCATCCAATCCATGCGAATTGAGGGTATAATTTTTGCCTGTTCCGAAAAATTCAAACAACCCCTCATGCCGGGTCGGGTGCTAAAATTCGTCTGTCTTCCAATGGCGCATTTTCCAAACGGTTTCGACAGCATGCAGCCAATCAACCGGGCGGGTTGTCCCACGCCATCTTAAACGAAAGGCGTTCTTTGAAAGGTTTGTTCAAAGGAGAAATCCATCGCTTATGGAACTGTCCGCATCCATTCTATTGCCAGCCCTCATCTTTTTAGCGGCAATTTTATATGCCTCCGTTGGGCATGGGGGCGCGTCGGGTTATCTGGCGGTGATGGCGCTGTTTGGGATTGCGCCGCAGGTGATGAGACCAACTGCCCTGACCTTGAATATTCTGGTTTCACTGATTGCCCTGATCAAGTTTTACCGTGCCGGTTGCTTTTCATGGCGTTTGTTTCTGCCGTTTGCGCTTACTTCGGTACCGTTGGCTTTTGTTGGGGGCAGCATTGTGCTGCCTACCACGATCTACAAACCAATCGTCGGCCTGGTGTTGATTTACGCTGCCATACGGTTGTTCTTCAGCGCCAAATCGGCCCGCCTAAGCGAATTGCGTCCGATGAATTTGCCCTTGGCGGTTTTGTTTGGCGCGTTGATTGGACTGCTTTCCGGATTGACCGGCGTAGGGGGTGGGATTTTTCTGAGTCCGTTGCTGGTGTTCATGCGCTGGGGGGATGTTCGTCAAACTGCCGGGGTGGCAGCCGCCTTTATTTTTGTCAATTCGATTGCCGGTCTGATCGGGCATCTTTCGGTGGTTTCTGAATTGCCCTCGTTCATTCCCGTTTGGGCGGTTGCGGCGGTGGCGGGCGGCTGGCTGGGAGCGGAGTATGGCAGCAAACGGCTGGGCAATCCCACCCTGCGACAGTTGCTGGCGGTGGTGTTGGTGATTGCCGGCCTGAAGATGATTCTTTCCTGACCGAAGGGAAAGTTCCAACCCTGTACGAGGAATTCCGTCGTGCCGTTTCCTCCGGTAGAATGAGATAAAACCGAGAGGAGATTGTCCCGATGAAAGTTGTGCGGCGGATTTTGGTTGTTGGCGTGTCGTTGTTGGCCGGGTTGGCGGTTTTTCTGGCTGCTAGCGTGCCGGTGGATGGGCTGCTGGGGCGCGGGCGTCTCGATGCGCTCACCAATGTTACCATTCCGGGCCAGGCGGGTGAACCCGACGTGCGCGCTTTTGTTGCAGCGCCGCCGGGTGAGGGGCCTTTTCCGGCGGTGATCATGATTCACGAATTTTACGGCCTCAACCAAAGTATCGTAGGGAAGGCTCAGGGGTTGGCAAAGGAAGGGTATGTGGTGGTTGCGCCGGATACCTTTCGCGGTTCGACAACTGCCTGGATCCCGCGCGCCATCTTTCAGGTCATCACAACCCCTTCAGAACGAGTCAACAAGGATTTGGACAGCGTTTTTGCCTGGCTGGTGTCTCAGCCGAATGTCAACCCGCAGCGGATTGCCATCATGGGCTTTTGCTACGGCGGGCGCACCTCGTTGCTCTACAGTTTGCATAACCCCAATCTGGCGGCAACGGCCATCTTCTACGGCTCGCTGGCAACCGACGCGGAAGCGCTGCGCGCCTTGCCCGGTCCGGTTTTGGGCATTTTTGGCGGCGCCGATCAATCTATCCCGCTCAGCGAGGTGCGCGCCTTTGAAGCCGCTTTGCAGGAGGCTGGGGTGCCGCATGAAATCACGATTTATGAGGGTCAGCCGCATGCCTTTGTCACCGACATTGAGGCTATCCGGGCTGGCGGCGTGCAGGGGCAGGCCTGGTCTCAATTGCTGGACTTTCTCCAAAGCGCCTTGAAGGGCGACTCATCCCGCCAATCTCCAAGCGAGGCTGCCGCATATCGGGCGGGTTTTGACTGGCGCTATTACCTGATGCTGGTCTACGAACATGCTCTTGGCGGCGCCAGCCATGCTCACTAGAACAGCGGCCAAATCAGGGGCAGAAAAATCATAATGGCGATGAGCAGCACCAAGTTGAGCGGCGCGCCGACTTTGGTGTAATCGGTAAAGCGGTATCCGCCGGGCTGCATGACGAGGATGTTGGACTGATGTCCGACCGGCGTCAGAAAACTGGTTGAGGCGCCAATGACAATCGCCAAAACAAAGGGACGCGGGTCGGCGCCCAGACTCAAGGCGGCGTCAATGCCAATTGGCACCATCAGCACGGCAGCCGCAGCGTTGGACATGGGCTCGGTGATGAGAGAAGCCAGAATGTAAATGCCCGCCAAAACCGCCAGCGGACCCAGCGAACCGACCAGTTGGATAATTCGTTCGGATAAAAAGCGGGCTGTCCCCGTATTTTCCATTGCCAAACCGAGCGGTAACATGCCGGCAATCAGGAAAACGCTGCGCCAGTCAATGCTCTGGTAAGCTTCATCCATTGTCAGGCAGCCGGTCATCACCATCAATACCGCGCCGATGACCATGGCCAGCGAGATATGCAGCTGGGCAATCATCGTCAAGGCCAGCACCAGCAGTAAAATTCCCCCTGCCAAAGGCGCTTTGGTCAAGCGCCGGCTGGTGTAATTGACCGGTTCGAGTAGTAGAAAGTCCTCACTGGATTGCAGAGAGGCTAACTGGCTTTTACGACCGCGCAGGAGCAGTGTGTCTCCAAATTGTAGGCGCACGTCCCGTAGGCGTTCCAAAATGACGCGTCCCTGGCGGTGGATGGCCAGCGCGGTAAAACCATAGCGGTCTCGGAAATGAGTTTCTCGCAGGGTTTTGCCGGTGATCCGCGAGCGCGGCGCCAGGACGGCTTCGACGGTGACTTCGTCTTCACCGGTTATCTCGGACAGTTCTAACTTGTGTTCGGCTTCAATGGCGAATCCCAGCGTTTCCTTTGCCCGCATCAAATCTTCCAGTTTGCCTTCTACGACCAGAATTTCTCCCTCCTGAAAGGTGTGATCGCGGTTTGGGATGCGGCGGTGATTGTCCAAATCAATGATAGCAATGACATTCAGGTCATAGTCTGAGCCAAGGCGCGATTCGGCCAGGGTTTTCCCGACCAAGCGGCATTGCTGGAGGATGCGCACTTCACTAAAGTACTCCCGCAGGTTGTAGGCTTCCTGAATGTCTTGCTGTTGACGGGTGGGCAGCAGATGCCGGCCGATCAGGATCATGTACAAAGTGCCAGCCATAAACACGACCACACCGGTGGGGGTGAAATCAAAAAATTGTAAACCTGGTAACCCTTTCTCAGTGAGCAAATTGGAAGCCAGTACGTTGGGGGGCGTGCCGATCATGGTCATATTGCCGCCCAAAAGGGATGCAAACGAAAGCGGAATGAGCAGCTTTGAAAGAGGGATGTGGCTGCGCCGAGAAATACCGACGGCGGCCGGCAGCAAAACGGCTGTTGCGCCAATGTTGTTCATGAAAGCAGAGAGTAATCCTGCTCCCAGCATCAAAACGGCAATCAACCGGCTCTCGCTGTTGCCCGCAATCGTGAGGATGCGTTCTCCCAGCATGCCGGCAATACCGGTGGCGAATAAACCGCCGGAAACGATATACACCGCCCAGACGGTGATGACGGCCGGGTTTGCAAAGCCGCTAAAGGCTTGCTGGGGCTCAATCAGACCGGTCAGGGTTACGCTGATCAGCACGAGCAGGGCAATCACATCCACGCGTAGTTTTTCGGTGGCGAACAGAACGACGGCGGCGAAAATGATGAAGAGAGTCAGACCAATTTGGGGACTAAACTCGGTCATGCTTTTTAAGCAGGGATTGATGGAACGGCTTAAGGATCAATTTTCGTTGATTATAGTGTATTTTCCTACACCTCAGCGGAAAAAGGGTGTTCACGGCTATAATTGGAGATGCATCCCAATTCCTGTCAACCTGTGCCTATGAAATCCATCCTTCCCACGGCTGCTGAACCAAACTCAAACGAAACTTGTCAAGCGCTGTTTTTGCCGATGGGACGCATCGGGAACTTTCGGCGAGGAATGACTTTGCTGGAGGCTGCCCGGCAAGCGGGCGTGATGATTGAATCGGCCTGCGGCGGCGAGGGGTGGTGTGGTCAATGCGCCGTGCAGATTCTGGAAGGCAGTTTTGGCGCGGAAGGAAGAATTTCATCCATCCATCACCTTTCCCCCATGGACCAGAACGAGTTGGAAGAATTAACCGCCCGCCAACTGCCGCGTGGCAGCCGCCTGGCCTGTCTTGCCCGGCTGGAGGGGGATGTTTGCGTGGATGTTTCGGGGCAGCCTCAAAGGGGTGAAACTGCTACTGACAAAGAATTGCAGCGGGCTGCTTTTGAGGTTGATCCCATCATTCGCCTGTGCCCCCTGCGTTTACAGCCGGACGCATCTCCTGCTTTATCCATCGTCGAACAGGCGCAAGCCCAATTGACCGAGCAGTACGGCTTCGGCCGTGTGGAATGGGATGCGGCTGCGCTGCGATCGTTGGACGAGGGCGTGTACTTGCCGTCGGGCGAAGTGACCGTTACGCTGTGGCAGGAGCGGCGGGTACTGCGCGTACAGCCCGGCTTTCAGCAGCGCGCGCTTGGGCTGGCGGTGGATATTGGCACGACCACGCTGGCGGTTTACTTGTGCGATTTGGGCAGCGGAGATGTGCTGAGCGCGGCTGCCGGACTGAATCCGCAATCCGTCTGGGGGGCGGACATCATCTCGCGGATTGCCTATAGCAGTCAAAACACGAACGGGCTGGCGCGTTTGCAGAATGCTGTCGTGACCGCCATTCAGGAACTGGCAGAACAGGCTGTCCGGTCGAGCGGCGTTCAATTAGAGGACGTGGTGGACTGCGTCTGGGCGGGGAACAGTGTCATGCTCCATTTAGCGCTTGGAATGAACCCGGCCTCGTTAGGAGAGTCGCCGTTTACTCCCCAATTTTGGGATGCCTTGGACTTACCGGCGAGTCAGGCAGGCTTGAGGTTGAATCCTGCCGCACGACTGCATGTCCTGCCGCTGATTGCGGGTTATGTGGGGGCGGATGCGGTGGCTGCCATTCTGGCGGCTGAGCTGCATCTGCGCGAGGAACTGACCCTGCTGGTGGATGCGGGGACGAACGGCGAACTGGCGCTGGGTAACCGGCATGGTCTGGTATGCACATCCAGCCCAACCGGGCCGGCCTTTGAAGGCGGCAACATCACCTTTGGGGTGCGCGCCGTTCGCGGGGCCATTGAGCGGGTGCGGATTGACCCGTCCACCCGTCAGGTGCGTTTCAAGGTGATTGGCGACCCGCTCTGGGTGGACGAGCAGCGCGCTTCTCCTGTGCCGGCGGTTGGAATTTGCGGATCGGGTATTCTTGAGGCAGTAGCGGAGATGGCTACCGCCGGTCTGTTGCTGCCCAGCGGTCGTTTCAATCCACAGGCAAGCTCTCCGGCGTGGGGACGAACCGAGAAGGGGGAACTGGTTTTCGTGCTGGCGAAGTCCCAACAATCCGCGAGCGGTAAGCCGATCTACCTGACTCAGGCGGATATCCGTGCCGTGCAATTGGCAAAGGCCGCTTTGCGCAGCGGGTGTGATTTTTTGCTCAAGGCGCAGGCAGTCCATCAACCGCAGCGGATTGTGCTGACGGGCGCTTTTGGCAGCCTGCTTGACCCCCAACGGGCGATGCGGATCGGTATGATTCCGTTTCTGCCGCTCCGTCAGGTGCAGGCGGTTGGCAATGCTGCCGGCGAAGGGGCCTGCCTGGCGCTGCTGAACCGCCGCAAGCGTGAGGAAGCCCGTCAGATTGCGCGGCAAACCCGTCATGTGGTTATGCCGACCGACCCGTCCTTTCAGGAACACTTTGTGGCGGCGTTGGCTTTCCCCCCATTGGGCGAGCAGGTCAATAATCCAATTTCAAATTTCCAAGAGGATGTGCCATGACTTCACCTTTTCTTGAAAGACTTCACGCAGGTCAGATTTGGATTGCGGATGGCGCCACCGGCACCAATTTACAGCGGCGCGGTCTATCGCCCGGTCAGCCGGGTGAGGTGTTTGTTTTGCACAATCCGGCGGCCGTCGAGAAGTTGGCGCGGGAGTTCGTTGCCGCCGGGGCGCAGATTATCTTGACCTGCACCTTTGGCGGCAATCGGGTGCGGCTGCGCCGCGCTGGTTTGGAAGAGGAATTGATCACCATCAACCAGCGGGCGGTTGAACTGGCCCGCCGGGCGGCGGAGGGCAGTCAGGTGTTGATTGCCGGTTCGATGGGGCCGAGCGGGGAGATGATGCAGCCATACGGTACGCTCAGCGTGGAGGAAGTGCGGCAAAGTTTCAGCGAGCAGGCCCACATTCTCAACGAGAGCGGGGTGGACTTGCTGGTGCTGGAAACCTTTTACGACCTGAACGAAGCCGAGGCGGCTGTGGAGGGGGTGCGCTCTGCCAGTCCATTGCCGCTGGTGCTTTCGTTCAGTTATGATCGCGGTCGAAAGACGATGATGGGGGTTAGCCCAACCCGCATGGCGGAGACGGCAAACCACTGGCCGGTGGATGTGCTGGGGATCAACTGCGGGCGCAGTCTGGAGGATAATCTGGCGAATCTGAAGGAACTGCGGGCAGTGACCACGCTGCCAATCTGGTTCAAACCCAACGCCGGTTTGCCGGTCAGCGATGCACAGGGCGGATTGGTGTACACGGTTCAACCGCAGGATATGGCGGCTGCCGTGCCGGAGTGGCTGACCAGCGGCGCGCAGGCAATTGGAGGGTGTTGCGGCACGAGTCCGGCGCATGTGGAAGCGATTGCCCGCGCTGTCCGGCAGTATGCCGGTTAATCAAAAAATATGATCACCGTTCTGGTTTTCGGGCTGGGCTTTTTTGTGATGAGCTGGTTGTATGGGACGGCTTACCTGCGGATTGCCGCTCGCATCCTGCGAATCGAGCCGCAGGAATCGAATGCCACGCAAACTTATCTGGCGGGGATGATTGCCATGACCAGCCTGGCGGCTGGCTTGTCGCTGGCTTTACCGTTGGATTGGCGGGCATTCGGTGTCCTGATTCTCGGTGCGGTGGCCATCTTCCTCACCGGGTCACGGCATGGGTGGCTGCATTTGCGCCTGCCGCGCATCGGTCGCCTGACAGGCTGGGATGTTGCCGCCGGCGTGGTGCTGTTGCTGGCGCTGCTGACGGTGCTGGAAAATGCCTCTCACCGCGTGGCTAACCCGGATACGGGCATTTATCACGCGCAGGCAATCCGTTGGATGGAAGAATACCCGGCGGTAGCGGGGTTGGGAAACCTGCACAGCCGCTTTGCCTACAATTCTCACTGGCTGGTGCTGAATGCCGTGTTCAGTCTGGCATTCTGGGGTGGACAATCCCTGCATCTGATGGGGGCGATGCTGTTTGGACTGGCCGTATGGGATTTTGGAAATGGACTGCGCCGCTGGCTGAATGGGGAGCGAAGCGTCGCTAACAGCCTGAGAATGCTGTTCCTGCCGCTTTCTTTCTATCTATTGGGTTCACAAACTTCCTCGCCCGGCACCGATTTGCCGGTGATTTTAATGTTGTGGCTGATCATTCCCCTGTGGCTGGAGCAGCAAACCGTCCAACCACCCGGCTCTGCCATCCGTAGTGTTTTAATCTTCAGCGCCGCCATGTTTTTATTAACGGTGAAACTCTCAGCGCTGCCTTTGTTGCTGCTGGCTGGCTGGCTGGTACTGCGCGATGTACAGCATCAGCCCTCACGGGTTTTACGCTGGGGATTGCTGGGGTTGTTTTTACTGCTGCCGTGGCTGGCGCGCAATGTGGTTCTTTCCGGCTACCTTATTTATCCTTTCCCGGCTCTGGATTGGTTCTCCGTAGATTGGAAAATTCCTTACGAAGCGGCTGTGCGGGAGGCGCAAATCATCCGCGCGTGGGCGCGTCTGCCCAACGTGGATGCCAGCCTGGTGCTGCAAATGTCGCTGGGCGAGTGGCTGCCAATCTGGTTGAGCGACCGCACCACCAATCAACGAATCATTCTCTTGCTGGCGGCGGTTTCGCCGATTGCTGTGGGCGGGATGTGGCTGGTTAGTCGAATCAAGAAATGGAACACTCATCGCCCGGCGTTCGAGTGGATGGGCGTGTACCTGTTTGCACTGGTCGGGACGCTCTACTGGCTGTTCAATGCTCCGGACTTGCGGTTTGGCTATGGCTGGGTGATGTTGTTGATTGGACTGCCGCTGGCCGGGTTGATCAGCGAACTGGCTAATCAACTGGCGGGCAAAGGGGTTGTCGTTATCCATGCTTTTATCGTCACTGCAATGCTGGCGATTCAAGTGTGGTTTCTGACGGCTTCTTTCGAGAGCAGAACATTTGCGCAACGCTGGTTGTTGCCGCTCGATTATCCACTGCATGCCACATTCCCCTGCCCGCTTGAAAATGGAATGGTGTTGTGTGCCGGCGAAGAAAGTTACACGCAATGTTATTACCATCCGTTTCCCTGTATTCCCAAGCCCATTGAAGGAGTGGAGATGCGCGGGGAGGATTGGGGGGATGGTTTTCGCTCTATCGGTCGGCAGTAAGGACTGGCTGCTTATGGCTGAATGACTTCCAACGGATTGACGTTTTGACCGCTGCGCTTATCCAAAATATTCAGGTGGGTGTGGTAGCCGCAATCGCGGTTGCGGCAGGACTGCCCGCGCCAGTCCACCGTGTAACCGTGATTGTTTTCGTAGCCTACCACTTCCCCGATTTCAACGAACTGCCCGACCATTACGATGTAATCGCCATGCAGCATCAGCACCTGCCAGATCTCGTTTTCAAGGATGAGAGTGGTGTTGCCATATCGGTCAACATACAACTCACTTACGGTGCCATTAATCGGCGCGAGAATGGGCGCTCCTTTGCCGGCGGTCAAATCAATGGCCAAATGACCGTAGGATTGCCCATGCGGGCCTTGGGTGAGGATGTATTCATCGTAGGGGGCTCGGATGCTGAACGGATCGGGAGGGGGTGGTTCGGGCTGGGGGGTTGCCGTTGCAGTGGGCGGAGGGAGAGTGGGGGAGTTGTTCAGCGGTGTGGCGCTGGCTGATTGACGGTCATGAAACAGGTTGAACAACAGAAACAGCATGATGATCAACGCTACCCCTGATAAACCGTTGGAAGAGGAAGAATGGGACATGCCGCTTTCTCCATGAATAATAGAATATATGTTCTAATCCGATTATAACACACTCTCATATCTTTCGATTCACCCAATTTTGTCGAAATTGATTGGGAAAATTCTCTGGACCCTCCTTGACAACCCGGAATAATCCGTTATACTAAAATTTGTCGTAAAAATAAATTTTAGCGATAAAAGGATGTGGAATGGAGAAATCAAAACCCTCGACCTTTGTCATCCGGGATATGGAAACGATGCGGGTTATTTCCGACCCGATTCGTGCGCAAGTCTTTGAAGCCCTGCTTTCCCAGCCTCAAACTGTGCGCCAGGTAGCCGAAAAACTGGGCATGAGTGCCAGCAAGTTGTATTACCACTTCAATTTGTTGGAAAAATTCGCCTTTATCCGTGTGCACGAAACCCGTCAGGTGGGTAACTTAATCGAAAAAATATATGCAGTTACTTCACCGATTATTGATGTGGATCCGAGTATATTCTCCTTTCCATCGGGAGAGCACAATGAGCAGCTTCTGACGATTGTGCATGATACGATTGATGCTACCCGCGAGGATTTGATGCGCAGTCTGCAAGCCCGCTTCTATGCGCTGGAGCAGGGTGAGCCGCCCAAACCCCGCCGGGTGGTGCTCAACCGCCTTCGATCTCATTTGAGCGATGAACAGGCCGCCCGTTTCCTGACCAAACTCCAACAACTCCTTGAGGAATTTGATCAATCGGATGATCAGGAAGGGCAGGACAATCAAACCTACTCGTTGATGATTGCTTTTTATCCAAATTTTTATTACCCAGCGGAAAGTCCTTCAAGCAAATCGGAGGAATCATGAATAGCGACCTGCAACCGCGCAACATGCGCACGTTTCTGATCATCTGGATGGGACAGGTTGTATCCATTATCGGTTCGGGGTTGACCAGTTTTGCATTGGGAGTGTGGATCTTTCAACAGACCGGTCAGGCAACTCCCTTTGCCATCACCGTTTTATTCGGAACATTGCCGCGTCTTCTGCTGACGCCGGTGGCGGGTTCGCTGGCCGACCGCTGGAATCGGCGCTGGTTGATGATTCTGGCGGATACCGGTAACGCGCTGGTTACGCTGGTAGTGGTGTTCCTGGTGATGACCGATTCCCTGCAAATCTGGAATATCTATCTGGTGGCGCTGGCTGGTTCACTGTTTTCCGCGTTTCAAGAACCGGCTTACACCGCCTCGATCACGATGTTGGTACCGAAAAAGGATCTGGCGCGTGCCAGTGGTCTGATGCAGGTGGCGCAATCTCTGGAGATGCTGATTGCACCGCTCCTGGCGGGTATCCTCTTTGGCCTGATCGGTCTGAGAGGCATTGTTTTGATTGACTTCCTCACCTACTTTTTTGCGGTTGGGGCGTTGCTGATTGTGCGCATTCCGCAACCGCCGTTGACCACTCCGGCTGAGGAGGATGGACGGGGTAAAATCTGGCGGGATGCCGTGTTTGGATGGCAGTACCTGCGGCAGCGCGTGGGTTTGTTCAATCTACTGCTGTACTTTGCGCTGGTCAATTTCCTGTTGAATCTTTCGGGGGTTTTAACCGGGCCGCTGGTGCTTTCGTTTTCTACGCCGCCGGTGTTGGGCGCGGTGCAGACGGCTACCGGTTTTGGTATGCTGCTGGGTGGTCTGGTGCTGGGAATTTGGGGCGGGCCAAAAAGGCGCATTGCGGGGGTGTTGGGGTTCATTGCGTTGGGCAGTCTGGCTGTGATTACCATCGGACTGCGGGCAAACCCCTTCTGGATCGGGGCTGGTTACTTCTTTTTCCTTTTTACGGTTCCAATTGCTTCGGGTTGCAGTCAGGCGATTTTTCAAACCAAAGTTGCCCCTGATGTGCAGGGCAGAGTATTTGCTATTCGCAGCCTGATCTCCCGCTCGATTATGCCGCTTGCCTTTCTGCTGGCTGGCCCGCTGGCTGACCGTGTTTTTGAGCCGCTGATGCGGCCGGGCGGCGTATTGGCTGAAAGTTTGCCCGGCATGCTGATTGGAGTAGGCGTCGGACGGGGAATCGGTTTGATGTTCGTGATTTCCGGGCTTTTACTGATGCTGGCTACCGCCTATGCTTTTCTGAATCCCCGCATCCGCAATCTGGAAAGCGAACTACCGGATGTCCTACCGGAAGAAACGCTTACCGATTCCCTTGTGGAGCACCCCCAGCCGGTGACTGCTCTTGCAGAAGATTGAATTTTAGTGGCCTGCTTATCTCAGGCCGTTTGATCCGGTTCGTTTTTGCGCAGGTCTGCCAGCAGTGGCAAGAACAAGGCTCCCGGTAGACTGGCTCCCACAAAGAGCAGGCGCATCATCAGGCTGAGAGTCAGGGTGTTTTCCAATGGCACACCCCCAAAGGTGTGATACAGATACGATATGGACACTTCCTGCAACCCCAGCCCATTGATGGAAATCGGCAACAGGGTGATGAAGTACGACACACTCCACAACCCGCCAATTTGCCAAAAATCGAGCGGCGAATTCATCGCCTTTAACAGCAGGCCAACACTGACAAAGGTGCATAGCATGTGCCCCACGGTGGCAGCGAAAGCGCCGATTAAGCCGGCAGGGTGGTTCAGCCAATGGCGCAGGCTGGTGAGGATTTGCTTAACGAACGCGCTCAACTTCTCACGCCAGCGCTGAGGAGTGGGAAGAAACCCCGCTGAAAGAGCGGCGAATGCGCCAAGTGGGTTGTGCAAAACGGTGACCAAACCGGCGGGCAGCATCACGGTCATACCAGCCATGCCGATTAGGCGGTCAGCCACAAGGGAGGCAGCGCTCAATCCGGCATCCACCCGCAGCATGATAGCTCCCGCCAGACGCACCACGTCCCCGCCGATGGTGGAAGGCAAAAAATTGGAAGCAAACAGACCGACAAACACCAGTTCAAAAATAGCTTTGAACGAAACCTGCGCCTTTGCCGAGCGTAACAGGACATACCAGCGCAATACCACACATAAACGGGAGAGCAGCATGATCGCCAGCGTGAGGAGAAATACGGTCAGGGGAATTTGCTGAACGGCAGCGATGACCTCCCCCCAGCCTTGCTGGCGCACCAAGCCGACCAGCAGCAGCGCTGAAAGCAAAGTCCCACCCAGCTGGATCATTGGCTTCCAATTTTTCGGGCGGCGGTTTGGGGAGGATGAGGGAGGGCTCATTTTGGCACCAATACTTGCAAGTTCTGCTCTCCAAAATAGGCTTCCTCGCCATAGTATTCCAGAATTGGAAAGGCGATCCGATCCACCCACAGGTTATTTTCTTCCGCAAAGGCATCTATTTTGGGGCGCTGAAGACTGGGGTTGAGGCGATCCACAATGATCATTGAAAAGCGCCGGCTTTGCAAGTCGGAGTAAAACCGTTCGAGGAGGGCGCGGTTATTGGAGAGAGAAGCCTCGGAGAGCAAGAGCAATTCGTAATCGGTCACCAGCGGTACATCCTTAACATATCCAAATGTCAGCAGGTGGCGCTGGGAGATGAACAAGACCTCACCGCGCTGAGCGGCTTGGCTGACCAGCTGGTTGAGCGTGTTCAAAGTCATCTGGGCTTGCTGCAGGTCTTTCGGGGCGGGCTGCGAAAACTCAACCAATGACCAGACCACCGGCAGGTTGAGAATGAGTACCAACAAAACCGTCGGGCGGAGCGGTGTGGTGGCCTGTGGAGGTTGATCTGGGATGGCTTTACCGGTGATGAAATACGCGCCGATCAGCATCAGCGCCACGAAGTAAGCGTCCAAATTATGCAGGTTGCTGCCGCCGCCGATTTTGGTACTGACCACCAATCCGCCGGTTAGCAGTGTCAGCCCAATTGCTCCCAGTCCCAATAAGCGCAGTGGATGCCAGCCGGCCGCACGCCGCAGGGTGTGGAGGGCGATCAGGATCAGTAACGGCAGAGAAATGATCACCCCAAGGGGCAATATTCCCCAACCGGAAGTCGCGCTGGGTAACAGACGATCCCAGAGCAGGGAGGAGGTAAAACTGGAAGCAAACATCGCGGGGTCATCATTGCCGGAGAGCGGGATGTAAGCAGCCTGAGCGGCGAACGCGCTTGCCAAACCGGCTGCACCCCAAACCAGTGGACGGGCAAAATAAGCAAACACATTCGGGTGGTTTCGGTAAGGAGTTTCGAGAAGGTAAAGGGTGATCGCCAGCATGGCCGGTACGGGAAACCAGTTGACCCGGCTGAGGCCGGCCCACAGCGATGCAAGAATCACCATCAACAGGGTTTGGATGGGACGGCGGGGGTGATAACCGAGTAGAATCGGCAGGATGCACAGGTGCAGATGATAGTACACCGGCCCCTGCATGAGGAAGAGGAATGCCCACAGGGTAGATCCAATGATCAGCGCGGCCGAGCGCAGCCCTAGGCGGCGACTCAATGCCCAGCCGGTTGCCAGATTCATTCCAATCCACAAAATGACCTGCCAGAGGCGGTGAAACCATAAGGGCGAGTCGGGGATGAGGTAGGCTAAACTGAGCAAAAAATAGCGGGACGGGTGCAGGGGTGAAAGCGGGATCGAAAAGCCGTAAATTTGCTTGGCAAAAGGAAGCGAGGCATAGTAATAACGGCTGGCCTCAGACCAACCCAGCGAGAAAGGATACGCGTTGACTTTGGCTGCATAAGTCAACAAGACTGCCAAAAAACCCCCGGTCAGCATCCCCAGACTGACCGCCCAGAAAAAACTGATGCGCTTGGCTGCAATCCAAAACAGGCTGGTCAGGCCGGCGGCTACCCAGAGAATCCACAACCGATCGCTGAGAGCGTTGAAGTGTTTGGCGAACAAAAAGCGCATGAGAAAGCCGGTGAGCAGCCAGCCTGAGGCAAAAAGCAGGTAATTCCATTGTCCCAGCCGGCTGAGGCCCTCAACCAAACGCTCGGCAAGCCGGATCAAGCGGCGGCCTTTGTCGTTCTGTAAAATCATCCAGAGAAGTAAGCAGGTCAGGCTGATGAAGAAGCAGGCAGCAATCAGCAGGCTCCATTGCCACGAATAGCGCGCGATGAACCAACCCGAATTGCGTCCAGTTTCAAGCAGATTCGGCAGGGTCAGCAGACCAAAGACACCAGCCAGCAACAGCCACAGGCGGACAGCCAGCGCATTCCCCACCGGTTCGGCGGGCAGGGGCAGGGCAGCGTTTTCAACGTTCTGGCTCATGAATCCGCTGATGGTTGGGCAGGATTTTACGGATGGTGTAGGTGGGTTTCCCCTGCGATTCGTGGTAAGTGCGCACCAGCAATTCGGCAATCAAACCCATCAGGATGGACTGAAAGCCGAGGATGAACACCATTGTACTCATCTGGAAGATCGGTGAATCCAGCACGGGAATTTGGAAGAACACCCGCCGCACAAATAAGATCAACAGCGTGATCAGGCTGATCAGGATGAGAATGAAACCCGCTCCTCCAAACAGGTAAATCGGTTTGTTGCCATAGCTGCTCAGAAATTTGACCGTAATCAAATCCAGAATTACCTTGATGGTGCGCTCCAGGCCGTATTTGGCTTTGCCGAAACGGCGCGGGTGATGGCGTACCGGCACTTCCAGAATCTTTGCCCCCACCGAGTGGGCATACACCGGAATGAAGCGGTGCATTTCACCATACAGTTTGAAGCCGGTGATCACTTCGCGGCGGTAGGCTTTGAGCGTGCAGCCGTAATCGTGCAGGACCACACCGGTGGTTTTGGAAATCAGCCAGTTGGCGACGCGAGAAGGCAAGGTGCGGGTGAGGAATTGATCCTGCCGGTTGACCCGCCAGCCGCTGACCACATCATAGCCCTGTTGCAATTTTTCCAGCATTAGAGGGATATCGGCCGGGTCGTTCTGCAGGTCGGCATCCAGCAGAACCACCATCTCGCCGCAGGAATGGTCAATCCCAGCGGCGATGGCGGCGGTTTGTCCAAAATTGCGCCGCAGCAACACGCCGCGCACGTGCTCGGGGTCAGATTGATGCAGATTTTCGATGATGCGGGGGCTGGCATCCTGGCTGCCGTCATCTACCAGCACCATCTCCCAGCACAGGTCGAGCGGGTCTAATGCTTGATGCACTGCCTGATGCAGCAAGGGCAACGATTCTTCTTCGTTATAGACCGGAATGATGACCGATAGGTCCATTGCTAACCTGTGCCAGTGGGGATTTATGGAGAGTTAAATTATACGCTCACTTCGGCTTTTACGCCGGTCAGAATGACTGGCGGGAAGGGGATGCCGTTATATTGTTCGAGGGAGTTGGTATATGCCCCGGCCGGAAAAATGTACAAACGGTCGCCCAGCGTCAGGCTGGCGGGAAGCCGCACCTCACTGCGGATGACATCGGCGCTGTCGCAGGTGGGTCCACTGACCGTGTAGGGGATGAGTTCCTCGCCCTGTTTTTCGCTGAGAATGTTGAAAGGAAAGTGGAACATTTCCAGCCCTTCGATCAAGCCGTGAAAGACGCCGCTATCCACATATAGCCATTCCTCACCATTGCGGCGGGCGCGGTTGATGACGGTTGTCACCATGACGCCGGCATCGCCGACCAGCCCGCGGCCGGGTTCAACCCACAGTTGAGCATGGCTGCCAAACCATCCCTGCCAGCGGGTGCGTATTTGGCGGGCAATTTCTTCGACGGCTGGGACGGGTTGCTCGAATTGGGATGGAAATCCGCCGCCGATATTGATGCAGGAAAGCGGGCTGCCTTGAGTTTGGAGGGTTTTCCAGAGCGGGTGCAGTCGTTCCAGGGCGCGCACCCAGGCCAGCGGATCGCTGTTCTGCGAGCCGACATGGAAGGTTAATCCATAGGGTTTCAAACCCAGCCTGACCGCCATGTCAAACAGCCGCAGGGCTTCCTCAGGCTGAATGCCAAACTTGCGTTCCAGCGGCCAAAAACTGCCTTCGTTGTCCACGGCCATGCGCGCCATCAGCCGCGCGCCGGGAGCAAGGTCGGCCAGTTTTTCAATCTCCAGCTGCGAATCAAAGGCAAATACCCGTACGCCAAAGCGGTAGGCTTGTTCGATGTGGCGCGGAATTTTGGTCGGTGCGCTGAAAATCATTCGTTCAGCCGGCACACCCACCGCGGCAAGGTACTCGATCTCCCCCCATGAAGCCACATCGAAGTCTATGCCTTCCTCGGCGAATAGGCGTAATACCTGCGGGTGATTGTTGGCTTTGACCGAAAAGAAAACCCGTCCACCGGGAAAGGCAGCCCGGAAACGGCGAGCATTTTCCCGCAGACGGTTTTCATCGAGAATCAAAAAGGGGGTTTCTTCAATCCGCACCCCGGACAATAAGCGGTGAATTTCATCCAAAGTGTAGAGGCTCATTTCAACTCCATACATGATTATTTTCAATGCAATCCATACCAACAAAACGGGGATATTATACCTGTACTTTCGGTACAATAATCATAACCGTTTGAATGAATTTCATGGCTATCTTCAAGTCATCCCAACCACCATGAACAAGATGAGGGGTTTACCAAAAGCCAAGGAATGAATTGCCGAATCATGAAAAGGGAGGTATGAAATGAACCTGCAACGGTTGAAACGCATCCCTCACTGGGCGGTGTTCCTGATCATCGCGATGGGGTTGGCTGGTTGTGCCGTTCCGCCTCCGCCAGCCACCCCAACAGCCGGAGTGAGCGAACCTACTCTGACGGTTACGCCGGTTTTTACTGCGACACCGCTGCCCTCGCCAACACCTACCTTGACCCCCACCCTCGCGCCCAATGATTTGAGCCTGCCCTTGCGGGTTGCGTTGTATTACCCATGGCAGCCCAAGGACTGGGAGCAGATCAATCCGCTGCCGGCGCGCGGTAAATATGACTCGCGGGATGCCGCGGTCATTGGGGAGCAGGTTAAGGAAATGAAAAGAGCCGGTATTCAAGCCGCAGCCATGTTCTGGACCGATGAAGCGGCGCAGTCTTTCCTCGCGGCTATTCTACAGGCCAGCCGGGATCAGGATTTTTACTGGGGAGCGCTGCTGGATATCGAAAAGCACAGTGATCCGTCTGCCGCCCTCATCCAGCAAATGTTGGATGGCATCTATCACTCTTTTGCGATGCACCCCAATATCTGGCGACTGGATCGCCGGATGGCGCTAATCGTGGATGTAGACGAGGTAGATGATGGTTGTGGCATGGTCAGCCGCTGGCTGGAAGCCAACCGCAATCAGCGTTTCTTCCTGATCATGCAGGTATTCGAGAACTACGATCGCTGCTCCAGGCAGCCGGATTTTTGGGTGGATTTGTATCCGCAAACGCCGATTGAGCCGCCGCCTGCAGATAGCCGAACCTTGCAGGTCAACAGCTGGAACGGCAGTGAACTGGCTGCCTTAGAGCGCAGCATGATGGATTGGGGCGCACAAGTTCAAGCGGCTGGTGCGCCGAGTGGGCTGCAAATCATCCGCGCTTACAACGATTGGGCGCATGGGATGAACATCGAAGCTGCTGCTATATGGGGTGAAAGCGCCGACTACTACCTTGAAGCGCTGCGGCGCAATGGCCAGGCATACGCCTCTCTGGTAGAGGAGTTGCTCTTCAAGAACGAAGCGGTTTTGGTAGGCGCCGGTGATATTGCCATCTGTGGAGAGGAAGGCAGCCAGTACACCGCTGCGCTTCTTGATCAAATCCCCGGAACGGTGTTTACGGCAGGGGATAATTCCAACGAGCAGGGTACAGCAGCCAATTATCAATTCTGTTTTGAGCCGAGTTGGGGGCGGCATAAAGAACGCATTTACCCGGCAGCCGGCAACCATGATCTGCTCACCGCGCAAGGAGCGCCATATTTCGCCTATTTTGGTGAGCGAGCCGGGGAGTTGGGCAAAGGCTACTACAGTTTCGACCTTGGACAGTGGCACATCATTGTCCTGAACAGTGTTTGCGAATATGCCGGTGGGTGTGGCGAGGATTCGCCCCAAATGGAGTGGCTGCGGAAGGATTTGCAGGAACACGCCAACCTTTGCACGCTGGCGATCTGGCATTATCCATTGTTCACCTCGGCGGCGCGGGGCGGGAACGAGGTCGTGCGCCTGTTTTGGAAAGCCCTTTACGAAGCCGGGGCGGATGTGATCATCAATGGGCATGATCATCATTATGAGCGTTTTGCGCCGTTGAATCCGGATGGTCAACCCGACCCGGAGCGCGGTATCCGCCAGTTTATTGTCGGCACCGGCGGAGCCGGCCTGCGCGGGATTGGCGAGGTGGCTGCGCACAGCGAAAAACGCATCCTGTATACTTACGGTGTGTTGAAACTGGTTTTAAAAGGCAACGGTTATTACTGGGAATTTGTGCCCATCGCCGGCATGGGCGCAACCGACAGCGGCAGCGGTGTATGCCATTGATAATTTGGGTATAATTGAGTAGCCACAGATCGCAGCATATCCGCCGTTTGCGTCTGCCGCTTGACGATGCGGTCTGAGCGTTCAGCCTATTTGTTAAGGGAGAGTGTCCAATGATTGTTACAACCAAAGAACTATTCAAAGCCGCTTACGGCAAGTATGCCATTGGTGCCTACAACATCAATAATCTGGAACAAACCATGGGACTGTTCCGCGGCAATCTGGACAGTCAGGCGCCGTTCATTATTCAAATCAGCAAAGGTGCACGCTCTTACACGCACAAACTGATGCTGGAAGCCTTAATTCGAGCGGCGGATCAAATCTTCCCCGATGCCATTTTTGCCGTCCATCTCGATCATGGGGATGAAGAAACCTGTTATGACTGCATCAACAGCGGTTTTTACTCTTCGGTGATGATTGATGCCAGCCACGAGGATTTTGAAACCAATATCGCCATTACCCGCCGAGTTGTGGAAGCCGCCCATGCCAAAGGGATTGTGGTGGAAGCCGAACTGGGCCAGTTAGGGGGCGTTGAAGAGCATGTTTCGGTGGATGAAGCGGATGCCAAGTTGACCGATCCCAAGAAGGCCCGTGAGTTTGTGGAACGCACCGGCTGTGACTCGCTGGCGGTGGCGATTGGCACCAGCCACGGTGCGTATAAATTCACCGGTTCGCAGGGCCTGCGCTTTGATGTGCTGGAACAGATTCAAAAGGAACTGCCCGGTTTTCCATTGGTCATGCATGGCAGCAGTTCGGTGCCGCAGGAAGAGGTGGAGCGCATCAACGCAGCCGGTGGGCAGTTGAAAGGCGCCAAGGGCGTGGATGAAAACAGTTTCCGCCGTGCCGCCGAGTTGGGCGTGACCAAGGTCAACATTGATACGGATGGTCGTCTGGTTTGGACGCGCGTGCATCGCGAGTACTTCCGCGATCACCCAGAGAATTTTGACCTGCGTCCGATTGGCAAAGTGTTCATGGCGGAGTATGCCAAATTCATTGCCCACAAGAACGAAAAACTGGGCAGCGCCGGTAGGTTGGAAGAAGTCCGCAAACTGATTTTGCAAAACGCATAACCCAAGAGGTGGTCAAAGGCAGCACCAAGCCCGGCAGAATTCTCGTCGCCGGGCTTTAATCATTCCTCAGATTGTAGATTGTTCTCTCCTATTTTCTTGACAGGAATGAATTGGTGTTTGACTGGCAAAAAGCGCAACTCCCTTTGAGAAAGCGATGTCCTTCCTCGAAAAGCCTGTTTTGAGACATGGGGTATAATGTTTAAGACAGGGAACAATCAACCATGTCTTCACAGGATCTGAACAGGGCGATTCAACTGGCCAGGGCGGGAGACAAAAAAACTGCACGGCAGATTTTACTGCGAGTTGTGCAGGAACAGCCGACCAATGAAATGGCGTGGATCTGGCTGGCGGATACTATGCCGGACGATGCCCGCCGGATTGCCACCCTGAAACAATGTTTGAAGTTGATCCCCGACAGTCAGGTGGCGCGGAAAGCCCTGCAGGTGCTGGAAGCGACTCCAAAACCGAAAGAAGCGGCCAAAAAACCGCCCGAAACTCAACCAACTCCCCCACCCCCGCAACCGCAGCCCCCCGCTCCGCAGTCATCTTCTGAACCCAGCGGGTTTGAAAGCCTGCTTTCCCTGCGGGAAGAAGTGGCGCTGCCGGAGGAAGAAGGCGAAGAAACCCCCTTTGTTTTGGAGGAGGGTGAGCAGGAATTTGCTTTTCCTCAGTTGCCGACCGACGTGCAGCCGACTGTGGAACCGTTTGTGGATACAACGGCGATTGAGGAACTGCGCCAACAGGCACAGAAAGCAACGGCCTCGCCGGTGGAAAAAGTTGTTGAAGCCGGTCAGGTGGTGGGAGAAACCGTGTCTTCCGTACGCTGGGGGGCAATTTTCAGCATCCTCCTCTTTGCATTGCTGGTAGGGGCGGCGGGCTTCTTTCTTTTGTACAGCCCCAACAGTCCGCTGCGAATGAGAGGTTTGCAGCCGCTGCCCACTCAGATGAGTGGTTACCAGCCGCCTCAGGAGACTCCGGTGATTGAAACGCTGGTGGTTGTCACTCCGTTGATCACCGAAGAAGTGGAAGCCACGGAAGAAGTCGAGGAGATCATTGGGACGCCGCCGCCCCCGGGAATTTACCTAAGCGGAACGCCGGTCAATTCGTTTGATTGGGCCACCGATGACACCTTTGTGGTGGTTTCTGCCGGTGGGGGGCTCTCGGTTTATGACCCGCAGAATTATGGAACCTTGCGCTATGTAGATCTGACGGGCAGTAAGGCGATTTGCCGTGTTTCGCCTGCCGTGGATCGCACGGTTTGTGCCGGGCAATTGCTGTGGGCCTGGTCTCTGCCGGATTGGAATTTGGAGATCGAATCGCCGCCCCCGGCTGGCTTGCCCGGTAGTTGGATTGGCCTGTTTGATTTTATCACCTCGGATTTATTGACACTGGTCTATGAAAGCGACCTGCAAAGCGTGGAAATCTGGTCGCTTGGCATTCGTCAACGGGATGGCGATCTGCTGCGCGCCCCCTCTCCCATTCAGCGATTGACCACCTCCCCGCAGAGTGGCACGATTGCAGCGGGCTTGTTTGATGGACGGGTGATCTTGTGGAGTTTGCAGAGCCGCCAACCCATTCTTCAGCAGAGTGTCCAGAGTCAACCGATCACCTGGCTGGCGCTCAGCGCGGACGGCAAACGGTTGATGACGGCCGCCTCCCTGCCGCCGGTGCGGGTGTGGGAAATCCCCTCCGGGCGATTAATGGCTGAAATTGAAACCGAAAGCACTTTCACTGCGCTGGCTTTCTCTACAAATGGTCAAAGTATCCTTTGGGCAGACAAAAACGGCGTGATTACCCATCAGCAGGCCGAGGATGGAAGTGTCTTAAATCGTATTGAGGTTGGCCTTCCGGTGCGGGAGATTCGCCTTTCGCCCGATCAAAATCGCATCGCGGTTTTGACCACACTGGGGGATATTTACTTCTACTCGCTCAATCCGTGATTTTTCGTTTGGCAAATGAATACACAAGTTGCTCTTTATCTGGTTGTACTTAATTTTGCTGCCGTCCTGTCCTTTACGCTGGCCGCCTATTCGAACCTGAGAAAATCCGTGCCGGCTGCGCGTCCCTTTGGTTTGTTGAGTGCGGGGATCGGCCTGTATACCTTGTTTTACATGTTCGAAATCATCAGCATCCCCCTCAACATCAAAGAGGGGTTCTTTACGCTGAAATATCTGGGCATCACCATGATGCCGATTGGTTTTCTCTGGTTTACGATGGAGTATACCGGACGAAAATCAAAGTTCACCCACCGATGGTTGGTTTTTACAGGTCTTTTTTGTGGACTTACCTGGCTGCTGGTGGCAACCAACGCGCTTCACAACTGGTTTTACAGCGATCCTCACCTTGAAATTCATCAAAGTTTCATCGTCATGGCGTTTCGGCCCGGCATCGCATTTTGCTTTTACATGATTTACACAAGCGGCCTGGCGCTGGTTTGCTTGGGACTGCTGGTGAATTACTTTTTCCGCACCAGTTTCTATCATCGTCAGCAGGTGCTGATCTTGTTTTTAGGGGCTGTGTTACCGCTTCTGACGGGCATATCGCTGCTGCTGAGTCCCACGCCGTGGCGTAATGTTCACCTGACTTCACTGGCCTTTGCAGTGAGTGTGCCGATCATTTCATTGGGTGTGTTCCGCTACCGGCTGCTGGATGTTGTTCCGGAAGTGCGTACACTGGTTCTGGAAGCCATGGACGACAGTGTGATCGTGATCAACCGCGGCGGGCGGATCATTGATCTCAATCCTGCGGCCGAACGTTTTTTGGGGGTTGGGATGCAGGAAGCCATCGGGGTGCCATTGAGCGAGTATTTTCCTGAGTGGGGCGCAGTGAGGGAGCAGGCAGAGGCGCATGAACGTTACGAGACGGAATTGGAAATCAAACGCGCGGAACACCCGAAAACCCTGCGCCTGTCATCGTGGGAGATGTCCACCTGGTGGGGTGGTTCGGCCGGCCGGTTGATTCTCCTGCAGGATATCAGCGATTTCCGGCAGTTGGAGAACTACCTCCGGCAGGCCAAAGAGGCCGCTGAAGAAGCCACGCGCGCCAAATCGCTCTTTCTGGCAAATATGAGCCATGAAATTCGCACGCCGATCAATGCCGTGCTGGGAATGACCAGTCTGCTGATGAACACCCGTCTTTCGCCGGATCAGAGCGAGTATGTTCAGGCGATTCGCACGGCTGGCAGCACGTTGTTGAATGTCATCAATGAAGTGCTGGATTATTCCAAGATCGAGGCGGGGCGCGTGCAATTACAGGAAGAAGGGTTTGATCTGGAAACCTGTTTGGAAGATGCGCTGGAAATGGTTGCCCCGCAAGCCACTTCGCGCGGCTTGAGCCTGACTTTTTGGATAGGCCGTGAAGTTGCCTGCCGCTTGCGCGGCGATGAGGGCCGTTTGCGGCAGATTCTGGTCAATTTATTGGCCAATGCGGTCAAGTTCACCGAATCTGGAGGGGTTAATCTCTCGGTTGAACAACTCAACGATTCGACGCCGGACGGCCGAATTCAGTTGCATTTTCGGGTCACCGATACCGGCATTGGAATCCCTCCCGAACGCCTTCCCCTGCTTTTTGAGGAGTTTTCTCAGGTGGACAACGAGGTTTCTCAACGCTATGGGGGCACCGGTTTGGGGTTGGCCATTTGTCGTCGGCTGGTGGAGGCAATGGGCGGCAAAATTTGGGCGGAAAGCCAGCCGGGTAGGGGTTCCACCTTTCAGTTCGTGGTCCCATTCCGGTGCGATGCAACTGCGCCGGATTATCCCCACCTGAAAGGTAAGAAACTGCTCATCCTGACCGCCGATGAAAATACGCGGCGGATGCTGGAATCGTTTGCTGCGCGACGCGGCATGGAAGCCCTCAGTCCTGTTGGTCATGCTCAAGCGCTGGCCTTGCTGGAGCAATCTCATCGGTACGATCTTGGTGTGGTGGATCAGCACTGGGTGGGTGAGCAGGGAAGAATCGAATTTCCAGAAGCCTGGAAATTCCTTACCCTGAGCGGCTTACCGTGGATTCTGCTGAAGCGGTTTGGCAGCCCAAAGATTGTGGACAAGGACGAAGAAAATTTTACGACCATCCTCTCTTCGCCCATCAAATTTTCCCAATTAACGACCATCCTGGAGCAGCTCTTTTCTGCAAATACCCTCCAAACAACACAAATGAGAAAAAATGCCGGCAAGGGAACGATTGGAACGAATGATTTTTCGCTGCGGTATCCTTTGCAGGTGCTGGTGGTGGATGACAATGCGCTGAACCGCAAAGTGGTCTTGCTTTTCCTGCAACAATTGGGTTATACGCCGAGCAGCGCTGCCAGCGGATCCGAAGCGTTGGCCCTGCTTCAGGCGCAACCGTTCGATTTGGTGCTCCTGGATGTTCAAATGCCGGAAATAGACGGGCTGGAAACGGCACGCCGGATTCGGGCTCATTTGCCGCAGGAACAGCAACCCTATCTGGTCGCGTTAACCGCTTTTACCTTTGATGATATGCGTCAGCAGGCTTTGGAGGCGGGCATGGATGAGTGCCTTCACAAACCGCTGACCCTGGATCAGTTGAAAAAAGTGCTCCGCAAGGTTTCAAAACAGCGTCAGGTCATGCAAAAGGAAACCAGTCCGTCCCCGCCGGAGGTGGTAAGCAGCCACATCCTTCAGGAATTGGGTGAGGAGGGGGAGGAAATCAGCAGCCTTTTTCGTGAGGAAATTGCCCGGAATTTACCACGTCTGGATCTGGCGGTGCAGACCGGCGCGATTGAGGAAGCAGGTGAAATTGCTCACTCGCTCAAATCGGCCTGCGCTTTTTTGGGAGACCAGCAAAACGCCCAACTGTGCGGTTTGCTGGAAAGACACACGCGCAGCGGTCAACTGCCTTCCAAAGAGTGGATGGTCGAATTTTTCCAACGGCTGGAGGAGCGCTATCTCAAACGGGTGTAAAATAACCTCCCGCAAGGCTTTTTTCCTTTTGGAAAAGAGACCGGTCAATCTTATCGTCATTCGAGGCACTCCATGCAAAAAGATCATATCCTGGCGATTGACAACGGGACGCAGAGCATCCGCGCGATGATCTTTGACCCGCAGGGCAATATGATTGCCAAAAACCGGGTTCCGATTCAGGCGTATGTTTCGCCGGCGCCGGGCCTGGCAGAGCAAGACCCCAACGTGTTCTGGCAGGGGGTCTGCCGCGCCTGTCAGGGGTTGTGGAAATTGCCGGGAGTCCAACGCGAGAGGATTGCCGGTGTCGCCTTGACGACTCAGCGCTCCACTGTGATCAATGTTGACCGCGAGGGAAAACCTCTCCGCCCGGCAATTGTCTGGCTGGATCAACGCCGCACGGAGGGTTTGAAACCGGTGGGAGGGTTATGGGGGCTGGTCTTTCGCCTGACCGGCATGACCGAAACGGTGGCTTACCTGCAGGCCGAGGCGGAAGCTAACTGGCTGCGCACTCATCAACCGGAGATTTGGAAAAATACCCACAAATACTTACTGCTTTCCGGTTACTTAACCTACCGCCTGACCGGCAAATTTGTGGATTCGGTGGCCTGTCAGGTGGGGTATTTGCCCTTCGATTACAAGAAACAATGCTGGGCCGGCCCGCTGGATTGGAAGTGGCAGGCGGTTCCGATGGACCCGGCTGTTTTACCAGAATTGGTGCCGGCTGCCGGTTTACTGGGCGAGATCACCGCTCAGGCGTCGGCCGATACGGGCATCCCGGCCGGGTTGCCGCTGATTGCCGCCGCCGCCGACAAAGCCTGCGAGGTGATTGGGGCAGGCTGTGTTCAGCCACAGGTTGCCTGCCTGAGTTATGGAACTACGGCTACCATTAACACGACTCACCGCCGTTATGTGGAGGCCATTCCGCTCATCCCGCCCTACCCTTCGGCTGTGCCGGGCGCTTACACGCTGGAAATTCAGATTTACCGCGGTTTCTGGATGGTTTCGTGGTTCAAGCAGGAATTTGGCCTGCCTGAGCAGCAGCAAGCCGAGATGCTGGGGGTGGAGCCGGAGGAATTGTTCGATCATCTGGTAGATCAGGTGCCGGCAGGCTCGCAAGGTTTGATTTTGCAGCCGTATTGGTCACCCGGTCTGAAAGTTCCCGGCCCGGAGGCGCGCGGGGCCGTCATCGGTTTTGGGGATGTGCACACCCGTGCCCACTTTTACCGGGCGATTCTGGAGGGGCTGGCCTACGCTCTGCGTGAGGGCAAAGAACGTACCGAGCAGCGTACGGGGGTCAAGATCAAAGAGTTGCGGGTGGCCGGCGGCGGCAGTCAAAGTCGCTGCGCCATGCAAATTACGGCGGATGTGTTTGGCCTGCCGGTTTCAAGACCGCATGTGTATGAGGCTTCCGGGCTGGGAGCAGCCATTGATGCGGCGGTTGGTCTTGGCATGTACCCCGATTTCGAAACGGCGGTTACCCGGATGACCCGCACAGGGGACACCTTCGAACCCGATCGCAAGGTTCATGCGCTTTACGATGAACTGTATCAGGCGGTCTATAAAAACATGTACGCCCGCCTGCAACCGTTATATAATCAAATCCGAAAGATTGACCGACAGCACAACATCACTTAGCGCAGTATGTTCATAAGGAAAGCCGTTGTTTTCTTTTTAGCGGTAATCTTGGCAGGGGGAGTTTTCGGGTTATCGTTTTGCAAAACCGAGCAGGGATCGGCAAAGGCCTATGCCCTTCCGCAGACGCAGGAGACTGTTCCAACACCACAGGACGACCCACCCCGCCGCATCCTGCGGGTTGGCGGCGATCAGAGTTACCCTCCCTATGAGTATCTGAATAACGGCATCCCGACCGGTTTCAATGTGGATCTCATCCGGGAGGTGGCCGCCGAAATGGGCTATGAGGTTGAAATAACGCTTGGCCCATGGAGTGAAGTGCGGCAGGGGCTGCTGGATGGTCAGTACGATTTGTTGATGGGAATGGTGCCGACCAGTGAGCGCGAGAAAGATTACGATTTCGGTATTCCGTTCACCTACATTACATTTGACTTGTTTGTTCCGGCCAACTCGTCGGTGCGTAGCCTGAAAGACCTTGAAGATAAAGCCGTGGTGGTGCAGGCCGGTAGGCTGATGCAGGAATACCTGCGTGAGGAGGGCTTTGCCGGTGAAGTCGTGCTGGTGCAGGATATCGTCAATGCGCTGCGATTGGTCAATGAGGAAGCCTATCCGGCGGCTTTGCTGAATCGCCTCCAGGGACAATTTCTGATCCGGGAATTGGGGTTGAACAATGTTCGGCGGGTTGGGACGGATGTACAGTCGCGGAAGTATTGTATCGCCGTCAAGGACGGCAACAAGGAACTGCTTGCTCACCTGAACGAAGGATTGTATCTGATCAATTCCAGCGGACGATTGGCGGAAATTCAGGAGAAGTGGTTTGGGGTGTACGAGCAGCCTTCCTCCGCAGCCTACCGCCCGCTGCTGATTGGGCTAGCGGTTGTTGGTGGCTTGTTACTGGTCAGCGCCGGTCTGTCTTGGTCGCTGAGCCGGCAGGTGGATAAGCGCACTTATGAACTCAAACAGAGTGAAGAAAAATACCGTCTGCTGGTCGAGAACGCAAGTGAGGGCGTAGTGGTTTCCTGCGGCGATGAACTGGTGTTTGCCAACCGCGCCGCCGCGGCCATTACCGGTTATGCCGTGGAGGAATTGATTGGAATCAAGATTGCCCAACTGGTTCACCCGGATGATTTGCTGATGGTGATGGATCGTTACCAGCGCCGTCTGCGGGGGGAGGAGGTGCCGGCCTACTACGCTTTTCGATTGGTGAACCGTGAACGTCAGGTGCGTTGGATTCAGGTTCACGCGGTAGTGATCGAATGGGACGGCAAACCGGCCACGCTGGATATGTTTGTGGACATTACGGAGCAGCGCCGGGCTGAGGAACAAATCCAGCAGCAGTTACGCCACCTGGCCGCTTTGCGTGCCGTGGACATGGCGATTACGGCCAGTCTCGATCTGAACACCACCCTGCGGGTAGTGCTGGAACAGGCTACGGTTCAAGCCGGAGCAGATGCAGCCTGCGTACTGCTGCTGGAAGACGAATCACAGGAACTGGTCTATGCTGCCGGGCAGGGATTCCGGCGCGGGTTGGATGGCCGAACCCGTGTCCGGCTGGGGGAGGGTTACGCCGGTCAGGCTGCCCTGAAGCGCCGCACCATTCGAGTGGCGAACTTATCCGCCAGCGGGGATATCCTGTGGACGCCAGATCGAATTCAGGAAGAAGGTTTTGTTTCGTACCTCGCCCTGCCGCTGATCTCCAAAGATCAGGTCAAGGGTGTGCTGGAAATTTTCCACCGCATGGCATGGAACCTCGATCCGGCCTGGATGAACTTCGTTGAGGCGCTTGCCGATCAGGCAGCCATTGCGATTGACAACGCTCAACTGCTCAAAAACCTGAAAACAGCCAACCAGGACTTGATCCTGGCGTATGATGATACCATTACCGGCTGGGCGCGCGCCTTAGAATTGCGGGACGGCAATACCGAGGGCCATTCTCAGCGCGTAGCGGAACTGGCGGTGGAACTGGCATCAGCAATGGGGCTGCGCGGCGATACGTTGACTCATATCCGCCGCGGGGCAATCCTCCACGACATTGGCAAAATGGCCATCCCCGACAGCATTCTCAAGAAAAGTTCCGGATTGACCGATGAGGAATGGCAGGTGATGAAAATGCACCCGGTCTATTCCTACAACCTGCTTTCCCAAATTGAGTTTTTACGGCCGGCTTTGGATATTCCTTACGCTCACCATGAACGCTGGGATGGCAGCGGCTATCCGCGCGGCTTGAAGGGCGAGGAGATTCCGCTGGCGGCGCGCATTTTTGCGGTGATAGATGTGTGGGATGCGTTGACCGACAACCGTATGTACCGCCCGGCCTGGAAACCTGAGGAGGCGTTGGCCTACATCCGCTCGTTGAGCGGCTCTCAATTCGATCCGGCGGTGGTTGAGGCTTTTTGCGCGCTAATCGAAAAACGCCTTGGACTTAAGGGCGGGTGATTAAGTGGCCTGTGCAGCCAAATGATCAATGTATTCTTTGATTTGCGGCACGCCAGTCAATTTTTCATAAAAGAAGTTGTTGACCAGATTGATGACCTCATCGCGGGCTGCTTCGGCCTGCGGGGAAAGTTCCTGCCCCGGCACTTCATGACCCAGAATACTGCGCAGTTTGAGCAGCATGCGCACGATTTCGGTCTCTTTCTCGCCTTCCAGAACGTCCACAACCGTAACGATCAACCGATCGGTTTCTGCAAGCAGGGTCTGCAAGCGCAGGCTGGAGCCAGCCGTAAAGGTGTCATCAATGGTGCGAATCAACGACCAGACCTGATATAGCACCGTGGCGGGTTCATCGAACAATTCGCGCAGGTAGGCAGCCTCCTCGTACTTTCCGGTCAGACGGAAGATGTTGTACATGCGCTTGGCAGCTTTTCCGTAATTCGGTGTGGTGGTGATGTATTTGCGCACCTCTTTTTCCAGCGCCGTCACATAGTCATCCAGGGCGTTGCTGTCCACCTGTTTGGCCAGTTTGGTGAAGATCGGAATGGATTCGGCATCCAGATAGACCTCCTGAAAATAGGGGTCGAGGTAGCCATCCAGCGGGGTGATTTTGCCATCCGGCGCTTCCCAGGTCACATCCAGCATGTTGCTGGCGTTGACCAGAGTCTGGTCAATCGGGTCGGCAATCACCCAGTCCAGTTTACACCAACCCGGTTCGAGGGCGGCCTCTTCCCATTGGATGGTAACCGGTTCGCCTTTCCGGTAGGTTTCCAAAAGGCGGCCGGCTTCGATTTCCGCCGGTGTCCAGGCAATGGGAGTGCCCTTTTTGTGCAGGCGTCCCTTGTGTTCCACGTCTTCCGGGTAGGAGCCAAATTTTACCTCGATCAGTTGATAAGTCTCACCGCGTGCAGTGGAAAGGGCTTTTTCGCGCATGATTTTTGCCAGCACGCGACAGGCTTCCTCGCGGGTCGGGGTTTTGATGTTGACTCGTTCGAAGAAATCGGCATCACCGGGGTAGGTTTGAATGCGCGATTGGGCCGCCGATCCGGAAAGAGCCAGCGCCGTTTCAACCAGCCCGGGGACATCCGAAAATTCAACCAGTTTGCCGACCCGGCGGAAGTATTCCAAGCGCTCCGGACTGAAATCCAGCAAGGTAATGCGGTGGCCGTAAACTCCCTGGCGCACATCTACGGCCACATTGTCTTCCTTGCGCATCGAGCCCATTGCCGTCAGCCATTGCAAGGCCTCCGACTCGTCCAATTCCACGCCCAAGCGCCGGGCAGATTCAATGATCTTCTTCATCGTTTGGCTGGCACTATCTGAAACTTGTTCACTCATTGCTTGACTCCTTGGCAGTAAAAGGATTGGATTTTTCTCGTTCAAGCATGGCCAGCATGTTCTCAAAGAGGATTGCCTGATCGAGCGCATCTTGCAGGGCGTTGTGGGTCAGTCCGTCTGCCTGACGAAACAGGCGGTGCAGACGGCTGCCGGAGGTGTTGGCCCACGGTTGACCGCTCAACCCCATGTAAAAGGCTTTGATATCGAGGGCCGAGTGCCCGAAAGGATTGCGTTTGAGATAGCGCATGAAATAGGTGTTGACAAACATCCAGTCAAATGGCGCGTTGAAGGCCAGAAAAATGGGTTTATGAGTGGGCGGCACGACCTGATGAATCCAACTCTCGAATTTCAGCAAGGCCTGTTCGGGCGGCAGACCATTTTTCCGCAGGCTTTCCATGCTCAAACCATGCACGGCCATGGCCTGCGGGTCAACGACCTCGCGGTCGGGCTGGAGTTCTACATAAAAAGTTTGACGGGGCTGTACCACCGTGCAAGCGCCAATCGAAAGCAGGGCAAACTGGTCGGGAGTGGGGCCGGCGGTTTCCACATCTACACTGACATAGGCGGGCATTTCGCCGCGAATTTCGGCAAAGGACGGCTTGGTCATGTTTGTCAGTATAACCCCCTTCGAGTTGAAAATCAATCACCAGCCGGTTTTGGTGTACGGACGGTAACAGGGTTTTGTTTCTGGCGGCTGATGTTGACCAGATAAATGCCGCTCAACACGATCAATCCACCCATCCACTGCGACGGCAAGAGCGCTTCCCCGGCCAGCGGAATGGCCATCAGTGCGGTCAGCACCGGCTGAGCAATCATGGTCGGCGAGACGAGCGAAGCGGGTAAATGCCCCAGCGCGTAACCGACCGAGAAGTAGCCAATGACCTGGGAGATCAGACCGGCTCCCAGAAAAGCCAGCAGGGTGGGGGTGGAGTATCCCCACAGCGGATTGCCCAACAGGAGGTTGGCGGCCAGTAAAATCAGGCTGGAAACGGCGGTGATCAGAAAGACATAGGTGAGGGTGGAGAAGTGGGCGCGTCCGCGCTGGGTGGTCAGAAAGTAGGCGGCGTAGAACAGACTGGAGAGGACGGCCAGCAGATTGCCCTGATTCAACTGCGGGCGGGCGAGAAAATCGCTGCCAAGCACCAGCGCGGCCCCAGCAATGGCCATGACCAACCCCAGCCAGAATTGAGCGGAAAGTCGCTCGCGCCAGATGAGAAATGCCACCAGCGCCACCCATAACGGAGCAAGGTTGTTCATCAGGGTCGCATTGGCTACCCGGGTGAAGTTGATGGCGGTGGCCCAAGTGGCATGGTCGAGCGCGGTGAACAACCCGCCCAAGAGCGGCAAAAAAAGCCAGCGCCGGTTGATGAGACGGGCTTGGGATGGTTGCCGCAGAAAGATGACCAGAAACGCCAGCGAAGCCACCGCCATGCGGTAGAAGGAGGTGACTGCGCCAGGCGCATCGGCCCAGCGCACAAACAGAGAGGACAGACTGAGCGCAAGAATGCCGCTGATCAGCGCGAGGTAGGGCAGGATTTTGGTTTGCTTCACGCCGAAGAATCCGCTGCCGAGGATGACCAGCCCGCCAGCAGGGGCGGAATTTCTTGCAGCGTGCTGACGGTTGCCGAAGGCTGGATGGTATCAAGGTGATCGCGGTTGTCGGGGGTATCGGCGCGGCGGGTGATCCAAATGCTGCGAATGCCGATTTGATTGGCCCCCAGAATGTCTGCGCCAAGCGTATCCCCGACCATCACGGCTTCGGCCGGCTGGACTTGAAAGAAATCCAGCGCCAGTTGAAAGATGCGCGGGTGCGGTTTGCGAATGCCGACTTCGGCCGAGATGAGAATCTGCTCGAAGTAATTGCGCAGGGCGGCCTTGTCTACCAGCTGGTGAACATCCAGCGCATCGCTGGCGTTGGAAATCAGGCCGAGCCGGTAACCTTCTTCCAGAAGCCGGCTGAGGGTGGGGTGGGCATCGTCCTCCACGCGCCAATGCGCCTGGGTCGTGCCGTAAAACTCATCCAGCGCACGACGCAGCAGATGCGGGGAGATGCGGCCCATACCGATTTCCGCCAGCAAATCCTGCAGAATGCGTTGGGTGGTGTATTCGATGAATTCCGATTCGCGCTGCTGATAGTACTCATACATGCGCTGTTGGAAACGGTTGGCAAATTCTTCGCGAGGCAGGTTCAAACCGTGCCAGCGCAGGGTGTCGCTCAGCGCCAGCGTGGCGCGTGGAATGACCTCCAGCCACGCGGCATCGAAGTAAATCAGAGTGCTGCCCAGATCGAATAAGACAACGCGAATCATATGCGGGTCAAGGCTGTAAATCAGTATCCCAATTCGGGGTCGTACAGATTATACAGCAAATTCCCGCTCAAATACCGTTTCAGGTTTTCAATGAAAAGAGCCATGGCTCGTTTGCTGTAATGAGCGCTGATTCCGGAGATATGCGGTGTGATGATCACGTTGGGCATTTTCCACAGCGGATTGCTGGCGGGGAGGGGTTCTTCGGGGAAAACATCCAGCGCCGCACCGGCGATGCGTTTTTCCTGCAGGGCCGCAATCAGGGCGGTGTGGTTGACGATTCCGCCGCGGCTGACATCCACCAGAAAAGCGGAAGGCTTCATGGCAGCCAGTTCGGCTTCTCCGATCAGGCCGCGCGTGAAGGGGCTGAGCGGCAGGCAGACGACGACAAAATCGCACTCTTTCAGCATCGGGCGCAGGGCCTGAATGGGATACAGGCGGGTGAACAGGTCGCCGTTGGGGTCGCCCAGCCCTTCCGGGATGTAGCCGTTATCTTCCGGGTGGCGCACATCGCGTTTGGCGGCCATGATGCGGCTGCCCAGGCTGTGCAGCAGGCGAGCCACTTCGCGTCCAATGCTGCCATAACCAATGATTCCCACCGTGCTTTCGCGCAATTCAACCGCACGAAAGCGTTCCCAGCGGTCTTTCGGCCATTCGGCGCGCGCCTGAAAGGCGGCCAGTTCCGGGATTTTGTGTCCCAGCGCCAACAGCATGAGCAGGACGTGTTCAGCAACCTGCGGAGCGGCCGCTCCGCTGAGGGTGGTGATTTGAATGTCCTTTTTACCCATCAGGGGGTGGCTGGCCATGTGATCCACCCCGGCAAAGTGAAACTGCACCCAGCGCAGGTTGGGCACCCAAGCCGGATCGGGCAGGATGCGGTCGGTGTACAGAATCTCGACCTGTTTCCACAGATCGGGGGGGATGTCTTCCGCGTTGCGCACCGTGTGGGTCATCAGGCGGATGCGCGGCGAAACTTGGATGACCTTTTCCGTCAATTCAGGTGGAAAAGAAACCGTAAACAGGGTGGGGATGGGGTTTGTGCTCATGAGCCTTTCAGGTAAATCCCTTGCGGGTCGAGTTCCTCACGCAGGATGCGCAATTCTTCGTCGGTCGGCGGTTCGGTGGTCATCAGGCGGGGGGCAGCCCGCAACGGCCAACCAGTGTTTTCCTGTGCCTGTTCGAGCGTGGCGCCGGGGTGCAGGGCGGTCAGGATCAATTCACCGGTTTCGTCCGGTTCTAAGATGCCGAGGTTGGTGACGACGGCCTGCGGGCCTTTGCCGCGCACTCCGCTGGCTTCGCGCTCGGCGCGTCCTCCCAAAAAACCGGCCGAGGTGCGAAAGTCCACCCGCGCCGGGAAACGCCGCTTTTGGTGGGGGGTGATGATGTAGCAGCGGTTGGCCCAGGCCGCAATTTCCATTGAGCCGCCGGAGCCGGGCAGGCGCACTTTGGGGCGGTGATAATCGCCGATGACAGTGGCGTTGATGTTGCCGTACTGGTCAATCTGGGCGCCCCCCAAAAAACCGACATCCACATAACCGCGCTGCAAATACAGGCTGAAAATATCGTACATGCCCACCACCGAGCATGCGCCGGAAACCAGGGTGGGGTCGCCAATCGAAAGCGGCAAACGCGAGGGGCGCGCGCCGATCACACCGGCTTCGTAGATCATCACCAGATGGGGGGCATGGGTGCGCATGGCCAGATTGCAGGCCAGGTTGGGCAGTCCCACGCCAACAAAGACACGGTCGCCATCGCGCAGCAGGCGGGCGGCGTTGATGGTCATCAATTCGGAGGCGGTGTAGTTCATTTCAGTAATCTCCATAATTGACGGGATGGCTGAGACGCGGCTGGACATTCAGGCGGCGGTGGGTTTCTTCGCCCAGTTTTTGCCAGTATTCAGCCCGGTCTTTGACAGCGAACACCCATTCTTCCAGCCAGCGCTGGGTTTCTTGCGGCGATTCGCTGATCCTGTCCCATTCCAGATAGAAGGCGTTGTCGCGGTCATAATAACCCTGCGTGTAGGATGGATGAGCGCAGTACGGCACAGGGCAGACCGCATCTACGACAAAGTCGGGAATGAGGGTGCGGTTGGGATCGGAGCGGATGACGGATTCATCCACAATCTCTTCGGCAGTCAGAATGACGGTTTTGGCGGCGAAGGCGGCTTCTTTCTGTTCGCCGATGATGCCCCAAATGTGGGCATTGCCGTGCGCATCGGCGCGCTGGACATGCACGATGGCCACGTCCGGGGTGAGCGGCGGCACGGTAACCACCTCTTTGCCGGTGTAGGGGTCGTTGACGCGGCGGTAGTTGGGGTTGACCCGTTCCAAATCGCCGGCCGCGGTGGGGTTCATCGGCATGAAGGGCAGCCCGGCCGCCCCGGCCTGCAGGCGGGAGATCATGCTGAAGTGCGAATATTCCTCCCATTCCAACCGCCCGGCTTCGATTTCGGCGCGCACGATGCGCAGCGAGCCAACGCCGGGATTGCCGATGTAGGAGAAAATGATTTTACGGGCGCAACCGGCGGCTACCATCTGATCGTAGATCAGGTCGGGGGTGGCGCGCGCCAGAGTCAGGTTTGTGCGTCCCTGCCGGATGATTTCATGCCCGGCAGCAAATGGAATCAGATGGGTGAAACCGGCGGCGTAAATGGTATCGCCGTCGTGAACGAATTGAGCAATGGCTTCCTGGAGGGAACACAGTTTATGGGTCATGGTTGAATTGTACCAGAGGGGAGATTTATTCGGAGCCGGGACGGCGGCGCTGGTCTTTTTCCCGATTGGCGGGGGTTATGCCGCTTTTGCCCTTCTTCTTGCCGGCCTGGCGCAACAGACGGAAACGTTCGGCGGGTTGTTTGGGCGGTTTGGGGCTGCGCCACCACAGAATGGCGCCGAGAAAGAAGAACATCACCCCCCACAAAAACAAGGCCGGAACACCGCCGGGTTCGCTTTGCGCCGAAAAGACAAACAGCAGCAGAAGGAAACCTCCCAAAAGCAGAAAGAAAACGCCAACCCGATGGAGCTCCATACCCGGCTCGCAGGGGGCAGGCTGGCATGATCCAGCCTGCCCCGCTGATGGGATTTAGATGCGGCGCACGCGGGTTTGAATCTGTTCGTGCATGTACAGCTGCAGGTAATGCACGCCGCCGGCGTTCTTGCCGCTGGAGCCGGAGCCTTTCCAGCCGCCGAATGGCTGATACCCCGGCCATGCGCCGGTGGTAGCGCCCTGCGGGCGGTTGGCATAGGTCACGCCGGCTTGAATGTGATCGAAGAACCACTCGGTTTCTTCGGGCGAGCCGTAGAAACCGGCGGTCAGGCCGTACTGTACATCGTTGGCGCGCTGCATGGCTTCTTCCAGATTTTGGACGGGGGCAATGGTGGTGATCGGCACAAACATCTCCTGCTTCCAGAGAGGATGTTCGGCAGGCAGGTCAACGACCAGGGTGGGGGTGCAGAAGTAGCCCTTGGCGTAATCGCCTTCGGTCAGCACCCGTCCGCCGGTCAGGATTTTGCCGTGCTGGCTGAGATCTTCGCAGAATTGCTGGTAGTCACGGTAGGAACTGCGGTTGACGACCGGCCCGAGGTAGACCTTGCGGTCGGTCGGGTCGCCGATGGTCAGTTTCTCAGTCAGTTCCACCAGCCGCTGCACCAATGGATCGTAAACCGGCTGCTCGATGAACACCCGCGAGCAGGCCGAGCATTTCTGTCCTTGCAGGCCGAATGCCGAGCGGACGATGCCCACCGCGGCGTCTTCCAGGTCGGCGTGGCGGCTGACGATGGCGGGGTTCTTGCCGCCCAGTTCCAGAATGGTCGGGCGCACCCAGCGCCCCTGAGCAAAATCGCGGAAAATTTTCATGCCCACATCGTATGAGCCGGTAAAGGTGATGCCGTCCACCTCCGGGCTGTCAATCAATGCCTGACCGAGCGTGCTGCCCGGCCCGGTCACGTAGTTGAACACGCCATCGGGTATGCCGGCATCGCGCAGGCACTCGGCAATCAGGCGCGAGGTCCACGGCGTATCGGTGGCGGGTTTGATCACCACGGTGTTGCCGGTAACGAGGGCGGCGGCGGTTGGGCCGCCGGTCAGCGCGCAGGGGAAGTTGAAGGGGCTGATCACCACCCACACGCCGTAGGGCCGCAGCACAGACAGGTTGGTTGATTCGAAGCCGACCAGCGGGTCACGCCCCATCTCGGTGATAAAGCCGTTGCTGGCTTCCATGCGGTCGCAGGCATAGCGGAAGAGATCGGCGGTTTCGGCGACATCGCCAAGGGCTTCCATGCGGTTTTTGCCGACTTCCATGGCAACGACCACGCCCATTTCGTAAATGCGCTGGTCAATCAGGTCGGCGGCTTTGCGGACGAGGGCGACCCGATCCTGCCACTTCATGCGGCTCCACATCGGGAAGGCTTTGCGGGCGGCGGCAAGGGCGCGGTTGGCATGCTCGGCGCTGCCCTTTTGGAAGATGCCCAGCACCTGGTCGGTGTTGGCCGGGTTGCGGTCCTCGAACTTTTCGTCGGCATACACGTCCTGCCCGTCAATGATCATGGCATGTTCCCGGCCGAGATTGGCGCGCACCTGCGCTAGGGCGGCTTCGAACTTCTGGTGCAGTTCTTCGGGCGGGTTGAACATGGTGGCGTAGGTCAGCTTGAAAGCGCTTTCGGCTGCCATAGAAACACATCCCTCCTGTTGATTGTGAATGATTTGGGGTGGAACGAATGCGGGTGAAGCGTTCACCCGTGCGGATAATTCAAGTATAGCCCACTCGGGCGGCTTCGTCAAAGCCTGCCAGCCGGTAAAGTGACACGGCGGGTATCGGCCGTAAAAAAAATTCCCCTCCTGACAAGGAAGAGGGGAACGGACTGGTTCTAAGGGTCGTGGATTGGCGGCGGCCCGGGCAGATTTTTCGGAAAATATGCCTCCCCCCATGCGGTTGGCAATGGAGGGAGGTTGGCAGGATTGGTTCGAGCAATTTCTAGCGGGTGACCTGAATCTCGATGCTCACCGAGCAGTACACGGCGCTGCCTTCCACCAGATTCCAGGTGGCTTTGTAGGTGCCGGGGTTGTCCGGGGCGAGCATGTCAATGACAAAGGTGTATTCCTCGCCGGGTTTGACATCTTTGCCCAGATCCACGCCGTCGAAATACTTTTGCATCTTTTCGCCGCTGGCAAATTTCAAATCCACGTTGGCAGCCAGCCAGTCTTTGGTGCCGTTGTTTTTGAGCGTGAAGCGGGCGTCGAAATCCGAGCGGTAGGCCAGTTTGGTGCCGGCTCGCGGTTCAACTTTGACCACCGCGCAGGAGTAGGGGCTGGGGGTGTTGGTGGCGGTAGCGGTGGCCTCAGAGGTGGGGGTGGCCGTAAAGGTGCGTGTGAAAATCGGCACAGGCGTCCAGGTTGGCGGAGCGGGAGTGGGGCTGTAATCGGGTGTGGCGGTGGGCGGTTGGGTCGGCTGCGGGGTGGCCGAGGGGATCGGCACAAACGGCTCGGTGGGGCGCGCCTGTTCGGTCTGGGTGAACTGAGCCTGAATGGTTTGCACGGCTTCGGTGGCGGCTGCGTTCAGGGTGGCCTGGAAGGCCAGCGGGTCGGTGGTAGGCGCGCCGCCGCCTAAAATGCCGCAGCCGCTGGCAAGCGCCGCCAGCAGCACGGTCAGCGCCAGAAGGGGAAACAGTCGTGTGCGAGGCATGGATTACTCTCCTTGGTTGATTTCAAGATTTGGAAGAAACGATTTTAAGACGATTTTAATGCTGTTCTGGTTCCGGTGGAAAAGCGAGTTATTTTTAACATTCTATATGGGTTAAGCAAAAAATACCAGCCCCCAAACGAAGGATTGTGGGCTGGCTGATGGACGAGGTTGCGTTCTGGTTTTCAGGGGGTGGGCTGGGGAGACGATTCCAGCGCGCGCAGGCGGCCGTTGAACGGCTGAGTTTCCTCGATATCCAGGCGGTAACCCATCCCGCGAATGGTTTTGATGAAGCGCGGGCGGCGTGGGTCGTCCTCGATGGCCTGCCTGAGCCAGGAGATATGGACATCGAGGGTGCGGGTGTCGCCGGTGTACTGGGTTTCCCACACCCGGCTGAAGAGCACCTCGCGCTCGATGACCTGACCGGGGTGTTCCATCAACTCTTTCAGCAGGCGCACCAGCCGCGGGGTCAGCACGGCTTGATGATCGAGACAGCGCACCGAGCGCTTCTTGAGATCGAGCGAGATCGGGCCGGCGCGCAGGACGTTCTTTTGTTCCTGCGGCAGAAAGGGTTTCATGCGGTTGAGCAGTTTTTGCAGTGTAAAGGGCAGGTGCAGTATCACATCAGCGGGAATGTCGTTGGCGGGGGTGAGCGCATCCAGAATCAGGATGATCGGCACGGCCGGGGCCTGTTCGCGCAGAGCGGCACAGATGCGTTTGCCGCTGGTGCGCATCGAGGCTGCATCCACAATGATCAGGTGCGGGAGACGTTGGCGAATGCGTTCCAGCCCGGCGCTGCCGCTGGAAACGGTTTCAACGGAAAAATTCTTTTTGGTCAAGCCCGGTAAGAACGAATGGCGGTCCGGGCGTTTTCCTTCAATGAGCAGTATGTGAATGTTTTCCTGCATGTTGCTGGTACCACCGTTTAAGTGAATTTTTTTGCCTGAAAGCAGCGGATTGGTCAGGCGAATGGCCTTGCTGTTGAGCGCACTTACCGCTAAGTCTCCAAATCGGGTTTGCAGCCAAACCGGCTTTGGATTGTATCAGAATTTTGCGAGTGAACGATGATGGCCGGACAAAAATTTTGTTAAGAAAAACCCCGTTTGGTGTCTGCCCGGCAACTCCCCGGCGGCCGGTTCATGGTTTGACAGCGTCTGAACAGGCAAATCGGGGTGGGTCTTGGCTGGCGCTTTACGCTCCCGCCTGTAAAAAAAGATGGAGAAACCATTCCTGCTGGTAAAGTACATTGATGAATAAATCCCGCTGAACGTGAAGCGGGAAGCCGGATTGGGTAGGTAACCGTATTATACCTTAAGAACTTAAGAAAAAGACAGAATCGGAAAATGTTAACATTCAAATGTTTCTGGTTGTGAAGCGGTTGTTTCGCGGGATGGGGCGTTGAAAAGGGGCTATTATGCGATAGTTGGGCGAATGCTGTTGCATCCCATTCCCGCCCGTGTTAAAATAAAACCACAAGACCAGTGTGCGCTGCGTGGCTTGCTGCCCGGCTGGTCGTACTTGATCAACTCCCGACCGATGGGAGAGAAAAGGTTGAAAGATGGCTCGAATGGTTGAAGTTGTCATTGACAGCGTGCGCGTCAGCCTGACCAATCAACAGCGTATTGTCGTGCTGCGGGAGATCAACGCAGAACGCTATTTACCCATTTGGATTGGCCCTTACGAGGCAGAAGCAATTACCATTGCGCTGCAAGAGATTGAAGTTGCCCGGCCGCAGACCCACGACCTGCTCAAAAATTTACTGTCCACCTTCAACGCCCGACTGGTGCGGGTTGAGGTGGTAGCTCTGAAAGACGATGTTTTCTTCGGCAATCTGGTGGTGGAATACAATGGGCATCTGGTCGAAATTGACTCACGGCCGTCGGATGCGCTGGCGCTGGCCGTCCGCGCCCATGTGCCGATTTTGGTGGCGCGCGAAGTGATGGAAACCGCCGGTATCGTCCCGGAGCGGGATTTGCAGGCGCCCGAAACTTCCGCTGTCGAACCCTCGGCGGCGCCGTTGGAGGAGGATGACCTGAGCGAGGAGCGTCTGTCGGTCTTTGAGGACTTTTTACAAAATTTGAAGATTGACGATTTGACGGATGATCAGGACGAAGAGGATAAAGACAAACCGGATCCTGATCGGGACAGCCCGGACCGGGACAAGTAAACCTATTGTCAAACCGGAGGGGCCAGCCCGTCCCACCGGTTTCCTTTTATCGGTTGATCACAAGGGGGGCGTGTTGCATTTCAAACGGCCGGTTTCACACAAACCATGAGCGAAGACTTTCCACCCCAAGAAGAACCCCAATTCTCAATGGATCAGGCCCACCCGCACAACCGCGAAGCGGAAGAGGCGGTGCTGGGTTCGGTTCTGATTAATTCGGAAGTGTATTTTGAGATTGCCCAAATCCTCAAACCCGAGGATTTTTACATCGTCCGAAACCGGTGGATTTGGGAAGCCCTCATGCGCTTGCATGACCGGCGCGAAGCGATTGATATTTTGACCGTCACCAAGGAACTGGAAGAGAGCGGTCATCTCATGGACATTGGCGGTCAGGCCTACCTGCTGGGATTGGTAGCCCAGACGCCCACCTCGTTGCATGCGGAAGCCTATGCGCGTATGGTGGAGGAGGCGTCCATCCGGCGCAAGATGCTCTCGGCTGCCAATGAGATGGCCAAACTGGCTCTTGACCCGCGCAAAAGTCTCGATACCCTGATCGGTGAGGCTGAAAAAGCCGTTTTTGGGCTGAGCGAACGGCGCATTCAGCGTGATTTGCAGCCGATTGAAATGGTGCTTTCGGAGTACTATGAGCGGATTGATCAACTGGCGCAGCGCAGCGATGAAATTTTTGGCGTGCCGACCGGCCTGATTGATCTGGATAAATTACTGGGCGGTTTGCAGCGTTCTGACTTCTTGATCGTTGCGGGGCGTCCCGGCATGGGCAAAACCGGTTTTTTGCTGTCGGTTGCCAAGAATGCCGCCCAAAAGCACCGCAAACGGGTAGCCATCTTTTCGCTGGAAATGTCGGCCGAGCAGCTGGTGCAGCGTTTGATTGCTCAGGAAACCGGCATTGATACCCAGCGACTGCGCAGCGGTAAGCTGATGGATGAGGAATGGGGATTGTTTGCTCACGCCATTGAAGTGCTGAGCGAAACCGAAATCTGGCTGGATGATACGCCGGCCATCACGCCGCTGCAACTGCGCACCAAGTGCCGCCGGCTGCACATGGAAAAGCAGTTGGATCTGGTGATTGTGGACTACCTGCAGCTGATGTCCGGTGATCTGCGCACCGACAACCGAGTGCAGGAAGTTTCCAACATCTCGCGCAACCTGAAAGTGCTGGCGCGCGAGTTGAACGTGCCGGTGCTGGCGGCGGCTCAGTTGTCGCGGGCGGTCGAGCAGCGTGCCGACAAGAAACCGGTGCTCTCGGATTTACGAGAGAGCGGTAGTTTGGAGCAAGACGCCGATATTGTCATGTTCATTCATCGCCCGGAGGCGATGGAGAAGGACAGTCCGCGCCAGAACATAGCCGAAATTATTGTGGCCAAACACCGCAATGGGCCGACCCATCCGGGTATCGAACTGGTCTTTCTCAGCAATCTGGCGCGTTTTGACAATGCCGCCAGAATTTCCGACGGATTCTCAGGACGAACAGGCCGATGATGAAACCTTTTTCCGGTTTTCCGCCCGGCAAAACCCGCCTGACGCCTCTGCCGGCGGCATTTTTCAGCGAGTTGTTGCCGCAAATTGACGATTTGAGCGAACTGAAAGTAACCCTGTATGCCTTCTGGCTGCTGGATCGCATGGAAGGCGAATTCCGCTTTTTCCGTCAATCCGATCTGGCTGAGGACGAGCGTCTGCTGGAAGGGCTGGGCAAGAACCGCACGCAGGCGCTGGCTCAATTGCAAAACGGGCTGGAGCGTGCCGTTCAGCGGGGCAGCCTGTTGAAGGTTGCTTTGGAGGAGGACAGTCTCTACTTTCTCAACACCCCGCGCGGGCGGGCGGCTGTGGCAGCCCTGCAAAAGGGAGAATGGTCGCCGGAGGAAATTCAGCGTCCCGAAGTCCGGCTGACGCTGGAACGGCCCAATATTTACCGGCTGTACGAGCAGAATATCGGCCCGTTGACCCCATTGGTTGCCGAGATGCTGGAAGATGCTGAAAAAACCTATCCGGCGGAATGGATCGAGGAAGCCATCCGGGCGGCGGTGGAAAACAACGTGCGCCGCTGGCGCTATGTGGAAGCCATTCTACGGGCGCGATTGGAGAGGAGTGAACATGAAGCCAATCGGGGAAAGTCTGAAAAAGATCGCCGACGCTATATCCAGGGAGAATATGGGGAATTTGTCGAACACTGAGCGGGATGATTCTCCGACCGGCGGGCGGCAACCCGGTTTGTTGGGTGACCCCAACTGTCCGATTTGCGGCGGGGTGGGCTTTGTGCGCCGCGATTTGCCGATTGATCATCCCGACTTTGGTAAATTACAAATCTGCGCCTGCCGTCAGCAGGAAGTGAGCGCCAGTGAGCGCCAGCGGTTATTGCGCCTCAGCAACCTGGATGCTTTCCGCCACATGACTTTCGACACCTTCAAAGTACAGGGACGATTGGGACTGGGTGACCAGCAGGCTCGCTCGCTGCAATTTGCCCACCAGCAGGCCCAGCAGTATGCGCGTACCCTGCAGGGCTGGTTGCTGCTGATGGGGCCGTACGGCTGCGGCAAAACCCATCTCGCGGCAGCGGTTGCCAACGCGGTGGTGGAAATGGGGGTAGAGGTCATTTTCCTGACCGTTCCGGATCTGCTCGATTGGCTGCGGGCTTCTTTCAGCGGTGGGGATGAATCGTTTGAACAGCGTCTGAATGAGATTCGCACGGTGCGTCTGCTGGTTCTGGATGATCTCGGCACGCAGAACGCTACTCCCTGGGCGGAGGAAAAACTGTATCAGATCATCAATTACCGTTACATTCACCGCCTGCCAACCGTGGTCACCACCAATTTGCTGTTGGAAGAAATTGACGGGCGAATTTCCTCGCGCCTGCAGGATGTGGATTTGGTCACGCGGGTGCATATTTACGCGCCGGATTACCGATCCCCCGTCAGCGATGAGACGCGAACCTCCATTTCGACGCTTTCGCTTCTGGCGGATCAGACCTTTGGCACCTTCAACCTGCGCGAGCAGGAGAAACTGCCCCCCGAAGACCGGGCAACCCTGCAAAAGGCGTTCGATGCAGCCGTGACCTTTGCCGAAAATCCGCGCGGTTGGCTGGTGTTGATGGGCGGTTATGGCTGCGGTAAAACTCACCTAGCTGCGGCCATCGGCAACTTCCGCAAAGCCGCCGGCGAAGAACCGATTTTTGTGGTGGTGCCAGACCTACTGGATCATCTGCGGGCGGCGTTTTCGCCTTCCAGCACGGTTTCCTATGACCGCCGTTTCGAAGAGGTGCGTTCCGCTTCCCTGTTGATTTTGGATGATTTGGGGACACAAAGCGCCACGCCATGGGCGCGCGAGAAGTTGTATCAGCTGCTCAATTACCGCTATAACGCCAAACTGCCGACCGTCATCACCACTGCCCAGAGCCTCGATGAAATAGACCCGCGCATTCGCAGCCGCATGATGGATCGGCGGGTGTGTAATATTTACGCGATTACCGTGCCGCCCTACGTTTCTCGCGGTGAACCGCAGAGCAAACGCCGCAACCCGCCGCGGCGGGCTGCATAATTCTGGTACAATTGTTTGCAATGTTGTTGTTTTTGTTAAGCGGGCTGTAAAAGTTCAGGCCGTGCGTAATCAGGGGGGAAGCATAGATCACTCATGAGGAGGAAACCCCATGCGACCTGAAGATTTGGATATCAACCGAATTGAATTTACCGAGGGCGGCAAGAAGGTCATTGACTGGCACGCCGAACCACTGGAGGTGGTTTACCGCAAACTGCAAGGTCTGCCGGATGGACTGAGTGAGGAGCAGGTTGCCGAGCGCCTGCGGGAGTTTGGCAGAAACACGCTTCCCACCAAAGAACCACCTACGCTCCTGCAAGTATTCCTGCATCAGTTTGCCAGTCCGTTGATTTACATTCTGCTGATTGCGGGAATTGTGGCGCTGCTGATGCAGGATTACAAGGATGCCGTGTTCATCTTTGCTGTTCTAACTGACGAGTCACTGCCCTGGCAAACCTGGATTGCACTCTTTGCGCTGGCGAGTGTGGCGCTGGTGGTGATGGAAATTTACAAGGCCATTCAAAAACGGCGTGCGCTTGTTTGAGTTTTTAGGGGTGTGGTAGTATAGTTGACTGCGGGTTGGGTTGGCCGATATGAATTTTGACCGCTTATTCTTACGCTTTGGCAGCCTTTCTTTGAGTATATTTTTGCTTTTTGGCGGCCTGGTTTGCTTTTTGTTTGCGGTCATTTTCACCGCCCAGGTGACTGCTTTTCTGGGAGTTTTTCGCTTCTTACCGGTGATGCTGCTGAGTGGTTTGGTCTTTGGGCTGGCGTGCTGGGTCTTCTTCCGTTGGGATGCGGGGGGGCTGCTGGCCGAGTTGCGGGGACGCGAAGAGGGCTTGTCCGCCTCGCTGCGCTGGTTGAACATTGTTGGGTGGGCAACCGCCGGGCTGGTTTTCTTTCTGGTCGTTCTATTACCCTTGATCCGCTGGCCGTATTCCTCCATCAGCGATGTGCTGCACTGGGATGCCGGAGCCTATCACTTCCCCAAGGCAATTGAATTGTATAAAAGCGGAACCTACTGGGATTTGTCCATTCCCTTTGGCGAGTACCCCAACGGGTTTGAATCTTTGCTGGCCTTTGGGCTGCTGCTGACCCACAATGAAGCCTTGTTTGGCAGCCTGCATTCGCTGATTGCGCTGCTGGCATTTCTCTCTATCTGGGCGCTGGCGTGGCGGTATACTCGCCTGCCGGGCGGCTTGCTGGCTTTCTTGACATTGATGATGTTTCTGAGTGGCTCGGTTCTGATTGCCAACAACCCGTGGTGGATTGTGGTGGATCAGGCTTTTGTCATTGGAAAAAATGACCTGCTGACAGGCGCGGTTGTGCTGGCGGCGCTGGCATTTGCGCCGGTTGGGTCGCGGGGACAAGGCATGGTCTATCACTTGCCGGGACTGGCGTTTTGCACTTCGCTGATTCTGGCAATCAAACCGGTGGGAGTCTATGCCGTGCTGCCTCTCTGGCTGCCAATTCTGTATGGTTGGGTCAAATCTCTATGGTTCAAGGAGGATGTACGGCGAACCCTGATGTGGATGGGGTTTTCGGCGCTGGTGACCGTGCCTTCGGCGCTGTGGATTGTTCGCAATCTGATCGTCATTCACACCCTGTTTCCGCCGGGGGTTTGGGAATACAACGAATGGAGCATCTGGAACAACCTGACCAACCCGTATTTTTACAACTACTTGCCGAAATTATTCTTATTTGTGCTGGGTATGACTGGCGGGCTGGTTGGGTTGGCATTCGTTGGCTGGCTGGGGAACAGAGGGCTTCGGAATATCCGGATGGAGCGCTGGGTGGGATTGCCCTCACCAGGCCAAGCGCTGGCCATGCTGGTATTGTTCTTTTCCTTTGTGGTGACTCCGCAAACTGCTTTTTATGGCAGTAATCAGCAGCCTACCCAAATCGGCTGGCGCTTTGGGGTGGCCCTGCTCAGTTATTTGTTTGTGCTGTTGATTGTACTGGCACAACCGATTGTTCAAAAGGCGCTGGACTGGTTGAGCAGCCGCCGCAGGCTCATGCTGGCAAGTTTCTTGCTTGTTGCAGCCATTGGTGGGGGGGTATTCTGGCATAATCGGGATTTGTTGAAAATTTATCCGGGCAATGATATTGTTTTGCGCGATCAATTCCGTGAGCCGGTGGGGGTGGATGGTTACTTTTCGGCCTATGATTTTGTGCGTCGCAATATTCAAAATTCCGTTGTTCAAATCGAGTCGGGTTTGATGTATTACGTGTATGGTGAAAATTACACCAATCAACCAACCAAACTTCATTATCCTTTGGGTTTGGAAACAATGGTGCCACAGCGTGATCCGCAGTACTATGTGACCTTTTGCACCAATTTCTGGACATATCAGGCGGAAGATTGTCCGGAGTATCTGGAATCTCCGTCGTTTACTGAACGATGGCAACTCATCTATCGGGATGATTACGGACGGGTTTATCAGCGCCGCTAAACCAATTGGATAAAACTCCATTTCGTGCTTTAATAAAAGTGTGAATGGTGAAGTAGATTTTTCACTGGCACGCGAGGCGATGGTGCGCGAGCAGATCGAGCGGCGCGGCCTGCGCAATCCGCGCTTGCTGGCAGCTTTTCGCAAGGTGCCGCGGCACTTGTTCGTGCCGGTTGACTTGCGCGATCGGGCGTATGACGATGGCCCGCTGCCGATTGGCAAGGGTCAAACCATTTCTCAGCCGTATATTGTCGCCTTGATGACCTCGCTGCTGGGACTGGAAGGGGATGAACGCGTACTGGAGATCGGCACGGGTTCCGGCTATCAGGCAGCCATTTTGGGGGAATTGACCAAAGAAGTGCATACGGTCGAACGCCATGCCGGGCTGGCGCTGCGGGCAGCCGAGATGCTTTCTCAGTTGGGCTATTCGAATGTGCATGTTCATAGCGGGGATGGCAGTCTGGGTTGGCCGGAGGCAGCCCCCTACGATGGGATTGTCGTCACAGCCGCGGCAGCAGCCCCGCCCCCGCCGCTCCTCAATCAACTGGCAGAGGGGGGGCGGTTGGTGTTGCCGGTCGGCCATCGGCTGGAACAAATTTTACAGGTCTGGCACAAACAGGGCGGTCAGATGACCTACGAAAATATCATTCCGGTCAGTTTTGTACCGCTGCGCGGTCAGTACGGCTGGAGCGAAAGCGAATGGGAGCGTTATGAGGTTGATGACTGGTTGTGAAAAAGGAGGGGCTGTTCGGCAAACCAGCGCCGGATAAATTCCACCTGAAAACGATAATCTCCGTTGACTGCTTCAACCACGTCTCGGGTGATCAGTTCCGCCAGACCGCTTTCGGAAAAGTACGGTGCAGCCTTTTGCCACTCAAGCGGCGAAAGGCAGGTTTGAGCGCCTTGCCGGGCCAGCGCGATTGCCATGCTGGCGGCCAGCGGGCTGAGTTGATTGTGAACCAGATCATTGAAAAAGATGAGATTGCTGGCTTGAGCGCGGCTGAGCGCTTCTTCGAGATCATCGGGCGAAACCTTGTAGCGGATGGCAAGCGGTTGTTCGTTCTTGAGCATTACCACTTCAAAGCAAATGGACTGCACCAGATATGGATGACCACGGGTCAATTCATAAATGGTTTGGCTGACTTGCGGTGGATAAGTCAGCGGGAATGGTCGGACGGGTTGTTCGATCAGTTGCAGGGTTTCCGTTTGACTGAGGTAGTCAATTTTCAGCACGCGGGCGTTAATCAGAAAATCGCGCCAGACGGGCATTTCTTGCGGCAGGTGAGTTCCTGCCACCAGAATCTTGAAGCGGGAATGGTGTTGAACGGTGTGGCGGGCAAATCCCAAATACAATTTGGCCAGATCAAGGTTGGCTTTCATGATCAGCTCGAGGCTTTCGAATTCATCCATCGCCAGCAAAAGAGTTTGCTGATGGCTCTCCAATTGTTTTTCTGTGGCAGCCAGCCATTGATTCAGCATTTGATAAAGACTACCGCTGCTCGGCGATGAGGGGGATCGAAGGGCGGGTAGTTCCACATTGCGAAAGCGCAATGCGGACTGGCGCACCAGTTCGACAAATTCGGGCACCAGTTCGTCACTGTCTCGGTAGCCAGCCAGCCCCTGACAATCCACAAAACAGGGAATGACGGATGAATTCAAAAAATGGCTGAGGTTGAGCAGCAGAGAAGTTTTTCCCATGCGGCGTTGACCAAACAGCAGCAAGGGCGGACATTTTTCCTGCATCAGCATTTGGTTGATGCGCTGGATGATTTCACTGCGTCCCACAAACAGCAGGGATTGCCGCTCGCTGAGCGGCATTCCGCATATGTACGGGTTGGGAATTTCCTGCTGATATTGGGCAGGGATGGTCATGGCTTCGATGTGTGAGGCGAGAATATGCTGCCACTGGGCAATGATGGGAGCGAAGCGGTGGGATTGGGGATCGCGGCTCAGGATTAATTCATTTTGCAGGGTGGCCAGTTTGTCGCGAGCCATGCCTAGGCCCAATCGTTGTTGATAGGGCGTGGTTTGGCGCAGGGCATGTTCGGTATCGCGGCTGATGTTTTGCAGTGCAATCAGAATGGTGGAAAGCGGCCCTTCCAGCAGCCCCGCAGCGGTCTGATGACGAATGGCCGCAATGGAATGGACATCTTTACAGGTTTCAAATTTACGGGCGGTCAATTCCATTTGGACTTTTTGGGCGACCGGTCGCTGGGCGGTAGCCGAAAGAAAAATCAACACATCCTGCAATAAATCAGGCTGCCGCTCGGCCAGCAGCAACAGGTAATCATCGAGGTCAGGCCAGATCAGGCGCTGTTTTTCATCCCAAAAAGCGGCATGCCGCCAGAACCAGCGGAGTTCAGCCGGGCGGTTCTGGTCGAGGTTGAAGCATAAATTATTCCAGATGGCCACCAGTGGAAAGAAAACGAACGGCCGCCAGAAGGAAATGGTCAGACCGAATACCAACGCCAGCATGGCAGCGCTGATCATTTGGGGCTGGTGCTGATAGTCAAGCAGAACATGTGGCCCGATGGGAAGCCAGCCGATACCGGCAACAATCGCGCTGGCTACGGCTGCCGCATTGTTTCCGCCAATTTGGCGGGTAAGCGTACTGCTCAATCCAAATAGAAGGGTGATGAAAGCTCCGCCGATCATGCCGGCGTTCAAATTCATCAGGATGGATTGACTGGGTTGGCTGATCAGGCCGGCATAGCCCAGCGCCATCCAAATGGTCAGCAAGACAGCCGGCTTCAAAACATCCCGCCAGCCGCTGCGACTGCGTAATTTCAAGGTCAGCCAAACGGAAAGCAGCCCAATGGGAAAGCCGCTGGTAATCAGCAGGATCAGGGACGGCCCTCTTACGAATTGGTCAATTTGAATGGTTTGGGAGGCGTTGATCAATTCGCCGGAAGCAACCGCCCAAAACCCCACAATCACGCCGGTGCTGACAAAAATTCCGGTGATCACTCCCAGCAGACAGCGAAAGAGGGAAGAGGGCCGCTGGCTGACTTGCAGGAGGTTGAGTTGAACACTGGCGGCCAATCCGGCGGCAGCGGCAGTGATCACAAAATAAGCGTCCATTTCCTGTGAAAGGATCCCGACTCCCAAGCCTAAAACGAATCCAAAGGTCAGGCCGCTGCCGACACCTGCCAGCAGCGCGCCGCACAAACTGGCCGAGAGGGCATAACCAATCCCAATCGCCAAATTGATCGGTAAATCGCTGAGCGAGTCACCGAGAATGATAAGAATAATTGGAATGAGGAGAGCAACCCACGCACCCAGAGAAAGCCAGGTAAGCACAAGAAAACGCACCAGCTGGCCGTTGCGGTTTTGTTCCTTTGTCAGTTCGGTTAGAGTGAAATCCGGCGGCAGGGAAGGGTCTATTTGAGCAAGATAACGCTGCCAGGCAGATGGATGAACGATCAGCCAGAATAAAATGCGCAGAGGGGAAACCGCCTTGACCGGATGACTGGGCGCAAGAGGAAGGGGCGTTGAGTTCATGATGTTTCCAGCAGATAACGATAGGGTTGGATATTGGCCAGCGCGTCGGCCTTCCAGATCTCATCGGACTGGTTTTCTTGCAGGGCGACCAGGCGCGTGCTGCATAAAATTTGCAGGAGAGCCGGCCAGCAGCCGCTGTGTTGAATAATCCAATCCGTATCCGACGGCGAAAAGGCGATTGGGCTGGAGTCGATCAATTGGCGTGCTTCTTCTTCACGAAGGGGGCCTAACTGAATCGAGTGACCAAAGATGTTCAGAAAGGGCGAAGGCTTGCCCAATGAGTTTTGCAAGACGGGTAATTGATTTTGAGCCGCGATGACAAAAGCCAGTTTTCCGTCCGTGAGGTTCGAGGACAGCGAACGTAAACTCCACCAGAATTGCTGCGTAAACTCAGGATTGGTGAGCGCAATCTGGATCTCGTCTAACAGGATGACCGTTGGGTTGACCAGATAGCGGACGATGATATCCACAAACTGGATCAGGTCGAGGGAGGCAGGGGCAGGAAAGTTCAACTGACGCAGGACATACAGCAAAAATCCTTCGCGATTGCAAACGCGCGGATCCTGAAAGTCCACATACACCCAGCGGTAGCGTTGGGGTTCGTCCAGCCAGTTTTGAGACTGGCCTGGACGCAGTGCTTCCGGTGGTGTGCGCGTGATGGTGTGCAGGTAATGCAGCAAGGAGGTCTTTCCACTGCGCGAAAGACCGCTGATTGCCACATTTTGCATCGGGGCGCTGTTGAGGGCGGTGAAAATCCGGCGAAGTTCACGCGTGCGCCCAAAGAATTGTTGGGGTTTGAGGATGGGGGGGCCGACGATAAAAGCCAGTTGACTGGCCGGGCTGGCGGAGGAAACGGGATCGGTTGGGAAAATTTGCCGAACGAGGACATCGGCGCTGGGGTGCCCTCCCCGGGATAGAAAGGAGCGCAGGTCGTTTTCATTTTCCCAGCCGCCACGGTGAGCAATGATGCGGGCCAGGTTTTCCACATCCTCCAGCCGGGCCGGCACGCGCTGGTGGTAAAGCCAGTACTGGATAGCGCTGCCACCTTGCCGGCCGAGCGCGTAGCCCAGTTCGTCAAACACGACCTGGCGGGTTTTATTTTCCAAAAATGCAATGCGGTTGATGGCCCGTTGGAGCAGTTCGCTGAATCGAGGTTCGCCGACTGGCATGGACGCTCCTTTTCTTGTCTTTTTGGAGTGGTCTTTGAGTGCAACTCAGAACATTTTTGAGTGTTTTCCTAGTATATTATAGCCGTATTTGTAATCCCCCTTGATTACGGGTGGCTCATTCATTGACAATTTCGTCCCACTGCCGACGACTTCAGGGGATCGCGCAGAAGAAACAACTCTGGCGATGGGGATAAAGCCGGAGTTGTTTCTTTATAAGAACTAATTGTTGTTATGATCGGCTTCGGGAGTGGGGATTTCAGTGCCGGGGCCGTATTCATAGACGGCCTGCCAGGGTTGATAGCGGGTGTAGATGCGGTCGGTGAAATACACCTGCCCATTCCGATAGACGGTGCGGGTGACGGTCACTTCCGCGCCTTTGGCTTCCCAATCCACCTGTTTGATTTCGCCCTCTTTCAAATCCGAATTCTCTTTGTACAGTGGCTTGGGGGGATCGACAATGTTGACCGGGCCGGTGGTTTTCCATTCAACGGTGCGCCCGTCGGAGGTGGAATAAAACTTCCAAGTCAGGCTGCTGGCGTTGGGGTTGACATAGGTTTCCATCAGCAGCCAGTAGGGGGTGTCGTTGGTGAATTTGAAGTCCACAATGGGGACGTAGACGGTAGCGTCCAAACCGGCCAGGTTGGGATCAATCCGGTTGCCGTAGGTTTTTTCGTAATAACTGACCCGGTAGGCATGAGCGTGGCGTTCGACGATCGGATAACCGCCAAAGAAGGCTGTCCGGAAGAGGGTGGTGCTGACCTGACACACGCCGCCGCCAACGCCTTTGATGGTTTGCCCGCCCACAATGATCAGGGCTTCGGCATAGCCGTTATCCAGACTGATGTTGCCGAGCGCGTCTGCCATTGAAAAGGTGGCGCCGGGCGGCACCAGCAAGCCGTGAAAACGGCTGGCGGCAGCCTGAATATTTTGCACCCGTTCGCGGCTGGAACCATAAAAATACGAAGTATGCTGACTAACCAGCTCGGTGATGCCCAGACTCTCAGCGGTGGCATCGTCCGTGACCGGTGGGTTGGTATAGTCGAATACCAGCGGAATGGTATGTTGATCCTGTTTCAAGCCCTCCTGAATGGCGCGCAGGGTGGCATCTACGTTGAGCGTGCGCCCGATGGTAGCCGGTTGCAGCAGGTCTAGCTGGCGTGTGTCATCGTTGAAGATAAAGCGGGCATTTTGAGGATAGGTGCGCAGATTAGGGGCGATATTGGATAGGAAGTTGATCAGCATTTCGCTGTTCAGGGTGACTTCGTATTTTTCCCCGTCCTGATCACGTACGCGTTCGATGGTCAGCATGGATGCCAATGTCGTGCGGTCGAATACCCAGGGGCTGCCGGGTGCAGACTGGCCATCTGGCATGGTGAGGGTCAGCGGTTGGCTGAGGATGCGGCGGGCCAACTCGGCCTGCTCGCTGGCATCCAGAATGACGGGAGGAGTTTCTTTGACGACTAAGGGGATAACCCCTTCTTGCAGGGATTGAACCTGGTTGGAAACCAGCGCCAGAGATGCTTCCACATCTAGGGTGCGGCCAATTTCGCCGGAGCGAACGATCACTTCTTCGCCCTGCAAACCCAGATTGGCCTCGATCACCGGGCGATTGATGGTTGCGGCGATGCGGGTGAGGTAGATATAAGCGATGCGTTGATCGAATAGCAGCACGGGAGAAGTGGTTTTACCGCTGTACCAGGCGGTGAATTGATTCTCGATGCGCTCCACCAGATTGCCCTCTCGCCCAACCCGAAAGGCGAGGGTGGCCGAAGCGCCGGGGTCGAGGAATAGCCCCAATTCCTGCGGGGAAGCCACCCATAAGTTCTCTTTGTCTTGCAGGACAATGCGTCCCTCGGTGGGAAAAGTAATTTGGGCGGCAATTTCTTCGGCGGCCTGGGCGGGGCTGAGTCCGCCAACCGGAATGCCGGCAACCTGAACGCCGGGAAAGATGCGCCCGGCAAACCAGATCTGATAAGCGAGAATGACGAGCAGGGCAAGAATCAGGGTGAAGACAAGTGACAGCGCCATAGCCGTGAGCAGCTGCTGCGCCAGTGAACGCTGGTTGGGGAGAAGGAGAGAACCAATTGCTTTCATGGTGAAAATTATACCATCCCGATGAATTGACGACTAAATTGGTCTGTTTTATAAAAGAGACGACATTAAGACGGTTGCCGTGGGTTAATCGTTCCCGGTGCAAGGATTGTTCCGATCAGGAGAAAAGAAGGGGAATCAATTTTGGGAAAAAGGCATTAAATCCCTTGACAGGTATGGAGATGGGGGTATAATCCAGCCCGTTGCCTGTGAGGGCAGCCCGATCTCGCCGGAGACGGCAGATCGTTCAAAACCAAATACGCCACTTCCGAAGAATTCTACGGAAACCCCTTGACAATCCGGGACAGGATGGGTACAATATAAGTCCCAAACTGTGAAGAGATCTTGCTGAAATAAAGCGAATCGATAATAATTGAAAACGGGTTGGTGCAAGAGGGACCAGGCCTGGCAAGGACGTCGAGAGATGCGCCGGTGTTGACCAAAGATGAACGACTTAGGAAAACATCGGCGATTTTATCGCCAAAAACTTGACAGGGAGAAGCTGGTAGCGTAGAATCTGGCCCTCGGAAGCAAGCGGAACCTTAACAACTGAAGAGTGATAGGAAGGAAGCCAAGAAAGAGAGCTCCGTCAACGATCCGTAATGAACACCTGAATAAGGTGATATTTTTGCGGAGAGTTTGATCCTGGCTCAGGATGAACGCTGGCGGCGTGCCTAATACATGCAAGTCGAACGGAGGTTGTAGCAATACGACCTTAGTGGCGAACGGGTGAGTAACGCGTTGGTGACCTGCCCCGAAGTGTGGGATAACAGCTCGAAAGGGCTGCTAATACCGCATGTGATCTCCCGGATTAGATGTCGGGTGATTAAAGGCGAAAGTCGCTTCGGGAGGGGCTTGCGTCCCATCAGCTAGTTGGTAGGGTAATGGCCTACCAAGGCGATGACGGGTAGGGGACCTGAGAGGGTGGCCCCCCACAATGGAACTGAAACACGGTCCATACACCTACGGGTGGCAGCAGTAGGGAATATTGGTTAATGGGCGAAAGCC
>FWPU01000371.1_pt1:0-10000 | contig 144472 bp, 116 predicted proteins | sample 2228361 | NCBI WGS metagenome assembly FWPU01 (sample SAMEA103939777, study PRJEB20133) | metagenome | reverse complement strand
TTAGACCCGAAACCGGGTGAGCTACCCATGGCCAGGGTGAAACGAGTCTAACCACTCGTGGAGGCCCGAACCTACTAACGTTGCAAAGTTAGGGGATGAGCTGTGGGTAGAGGTGATATGCCAAACGAACTCGGAGATAGCTGGTTCTCCCCGAAATAGCTTTAGGGCTAGCGCCATGCGTTCAGCACCGGAGGTAGAGCACTGAATGGGCTAAGGGGCTTATCGCTTACTGACCCCAATCAAACTCCGAATGCCGGTGCTCCACAGCATGGTAGTCGGACTACGGGTGATGAGATTCGTGGTCGAAAGGGAAACAGCCCAGATCATCGGCTAAGGTCCCCAAATTTCAGCTAAGTGGGAAACGATGTGGGGTTACTGAAACAACCAGGAGGTTGGCTTAGAAGCAGCCACCCTTTAAAGAGTGCGTAATAGCTCACTGGTCTAGTGATCCTGCGCGGAAAACTTAACGGGGCTAAGCTGAATACCGAAGCCATGGGCTTCAGCGTTAGCTGGAGCGGTAGGGGAGCGTTCTGTTCGCGGTGAAGGTTGACCGTGAGGACAGCTGGAGCGGACAGAAGTGAGAATGCAGGCATGAGTAGCGTAAAACACGTGAGAACCGTGTTCGCCGTATGTCTAAGGTTTCCGACGCCAGGTCAATCCGCGTCGGGTTAGTCGGGCCCTTAGCCGAGGCCGAAAGGCGTAGGCGATGGACAGCCGGTCAACATTCCGGCACCGCTTAAGAGGAGTGATGGAGGGACGCAGCGAGGTAGGCCAGCCTGTGATTGGTCGTGCAGGTGCATGGTGTGTCAGGCGTTGAGGTCTGTAGGCAAATCCGCAGACCGAGCTGAGATACCGTGGCGAGCCTCCAAGGCATAAGTGAGCTGAGCCTTGCTGCCGAGAAAAGCTTCTAAACGTTGATTCTTAAGCGCCCGTACCGCAAACCGACACTGGTAGACGGGTAGAATATACCAAGGCGAACGGGAGAACCCTCGTTAAGGAACTAGGCAAATTAGCCCCGTAACTTCGGGAGAAGGGGTGCCTTTCGACGTGAATGAATAATGAGCGTTGAGAGGTCGCAGTGAAAGGGTCCTAGTGACTGGTTACCAAAACCACAGGTCTCTGCAAAGCCGAAAGGCGATGTATAGGGGCTGACGCCTGCCCAGTGCCGGAAGGTTAAGGGGAGGGGTTAGCGCAAGCGAAGCTCTGAACCGAAGCCCCGGTGAACGGCGGCCGTAACTATAGAATGACCTGTAGTTATAAAATCTGGCTATATGCTGGAAAATCCGGTGTATCTGCAACTACTCGGTTTGCGTATGGCAAATGAGTAACAATGTTTGCAGTGCGGACAATCAGCAGGAAAGGCTTCAGGAATGCTGGACGTCAAAAAAATTCCATCAGACATTGGCTACTACTTGGCGGGCTTTGCGGATGGAGAAGGAAGCTTCAATGTGAGTTTCCGCCCCCGCAATGATTACCGCCAACCGTGGAAGGTGTCGCTGTGTTTCAACATCTCTCAAAAAGATCGCGTTATCCTCGCGCTCTTCAAAAAACACCTAAAATGTGGCATCTTACGCAGCCGAAACGATGGAGTTTGGTACTTTGAGGTCAATAACCTCACTGCTATCATCGAAAACGTCATCCCGTTTTTTGAACGCTTTCGCTTTCTCTCTGCGAAAAAGAAGCGCGACTTTGCAAAGTTTGTTCAAATTGCAAAGTTGATGAAAGATGGCGCTCACCTGACGAAAGAAGGCGTTGAAGAAATTCTCCGTATTCGGAGTAAAATGAATGATGGCGGCAAAAGATGGTACAGCGATGCTGAAATCCTAAGAAGGTTTCAGACTGAAGAATCCTCAGAGACTATACGCCAGACCTCTTCGGGCAGAGGATGATATAGTCCGGACTGCTTGGCGACAAGCAGAGTGGGTAGTCAATCCCACCCCCTTTGGTAAAGAAGGGCGTAACAAATCGAACGGTCCTAAGGTTCTTGACGCGAGCCTTAGTAAAACCGAACTATATGCGGGAAACTCCTCGTACAGCCACGCGGTACTCGCCTGAACGCTGTTCAGGCAGTAAAAATCCGCTGGACATGGGGACAATCCGCAGGAAAGACTTCCAGAAAGGATATTCTCATGGAAGAATCCTCAGAGACTTTACGTTCGGTCTCGCAATCGAAACTGGAAGCGCAGTGGGTGGTTGGGTTTGTTGACGGCGAGGGATGTTTTTATGTGGGCATCCATCCTCATCCAGAGATGAGCGCCGGGTTTCAGGTGTTGCCTGAATTCACGGTGGTGCAGCATGAACGAGATGTTCAATTGCTGCATGCGCTCAAACAGTTTTTTGGATGTGGGGTGGTGCGCCGCAATCACGGAGATCGGATGGCTTATCGGGTGCGGAATGTTCAGCACCTGCGTGAACGGATCATCCCGTTCTTTGAAAAACATCCGCTCAAGTCCAAAAAGCAGGTGGATTTTATGAAGTTTCGTAAAATCCTGATGCTAATGGAGCGTGGAGAACATCTCAAGCCGGAAGGAATCGAACAGATCCGCGAAATTGCTTCCAAAATGAACGCTCAGCGAGAAAGATAAAGTCCGGCTCCTCTGGAAACAGAGTGAGGTAAACCGAGCGAAATTCCTTGTCGGGTAAGTTCCGACCCGCACGAACGGCGTAACAACTAGGACACTGTCTCAACGAGGGACCCGGCGAAATTGAAATGGCTGTGAAGATGCGGCCTACCCGCAGCAGGACAAAAAGACCCCGTGGAGCTTTACTGCATCCTGGCATTGAGTTTGGGCATCGTCTGTGTAGGATAGGTGGGAGTCTGAGAAGCTGGGGCGCCAGCCTCGGTGGAGACGCCGGTGAAATACCACCCTGATGATGTTTAGACCCTAACCCCACACCGTGATCCGGGTGGGGGACCGTGCCAGGTGGGCAGTTTGACTGGGGTGGTCGCCTCAATGGTGGGGCGCCCTGATGGTAACGTCAGGGGCAAATTCGGCTGTATGCTGGGAAATCCGTCCTCTCATCTGGAAACCCTCCGTATCCAGAAAAGGGGTGTAGTATTCGCCTCTAGCAGGTTTTACTGCTAAAAATGAGCGCGATGCGGATAATCAGCAGGGAAGTCTGTAAATTCAGACCCCTCAACGACTGTACGCCGAACATCCTTGTTAGCAAGGATGATGATACAGTCTGAACTTCCAAGCGATTGGAAGCCCAATTGGGGCGTCATGCGCTATAATGGGTCTTGTGAACACCAAGTCGCTAGAACAACACAAGCGAACGCTGCGATTGAACGACCATCAACGGCAAGTTTTAGTGGGCATATTACTAAGAGATGCTCACCTCGAAACTCAAAATCGAGGAAGAACTTACCGCCTAAAGGTGGAGCAGAGTGAAACTCATAAGGAATATCTCTTTCATCTGTATGAGATATTTCAAGAGTGGACGCTAACTCCACCGCAAGAAAAGATCAAACGTTCAGCGCAGTCGGTGAGTGTCAACTGGTGGTTTCAAACAATCAGTCATGCTGCCTTCCGCTTCTACGCTCATCAGTTCTATCAAGATGGCAAGAAGCATGTTCCTACCTTGATCCATCGTTTTCTCAACGAGCGCGCTTTAGCGTATTGGTTTATGGATGATGGTTCGGCGAAATGGAAACAATCCCGTGTGTTCCTGTTGAACACTCAGGGGTTTTCGCAGCGAGATGTTGAGCGACTAGGGCAAGTTTTGCAAGATAAGTTTGGAATAGAAACTTATCTGCGCAAACAAACGGAAGGATGGCAGATTGCGATTGGCGGTGGTTCACGAGAAAGGTTTGAGGAAATGGTGAAACCATACATCCTCCCATCCATGATGTATAAATTTAGACGCGCATGACGTAACAGAATTGCCTAAAAGGTAACGGAGGCGCCCAAAGGTTCCCTCAAGGTGAATGGAAACCACCTGAAGAGTGCAAAGGCATAAGGGAGCTTGACTGCAAGACCAACGCGTCGAGCAGAGTCGAAAGACGGGCTTAGTGATCCCACGGTACTGAGTGGAAGGGCCGTGGCTTACCGGATAAAAGCTACCCCGGGGATAACAGGCTGGTGAAGTCCAAGAGTTCACATCGACGACTTCGCTCGGCACCTCGATGTCGGCTCATCGCATCCTGGGGCTGGACAAGGTCCCAAGGGTCGGGCTGTTCGCCCGTTAAAGCGGTACGCGAGCTGGGTTCAGACCGTCAACAAAATGGCGGCGCCGGGGAGTGATCCTCGGCTGAAAACCGACTCATAACGGGGAAACCCTCTTCGGAGGGCAATCCCGTGGGAAGATCGAGATGCAGGATACCATCTTTGCTTACATTGCCGGTTTTTTGGATGGTGATGGAAGCCTCATGCTTCAACTCAAACGGCGTTCGGATTATGCTTACGGATTTCAAATCAGAGCGACTTTGGCGTTCTACCAGAAAAAGTCCAACCGTTTCATTCTGGAATGGTTGCGCGACAAGCTCAAGGTAGGCGTGGTGCGCGACCGAAACGATGGAATCAGTGAGTATGATCTTGAAGGCTTGGCAGCAGTACAACAAGTACTGATGCAACTCGAACCATACGTGATATTGAAACGCGAGCAGGTTGAGAGGGCGCTCCGGTTGATTGGCGAAATAACCAGTCGGCCGAATCCCACTCCAGAAGAGTTTTTGGGTTGGTGCATGAAAGTGGAATCCTTTCGGACCCTAAACTATATCAAGAAGCGTAAGCATACTTCTGCAAGTGTGCAAGCCTTTCTGGTGAGCAAGGGCTATCTTGATCCCCGTAACGACTGAGAACGCGAACAGAGTTCTCGACAACGTTCCCTGCCTTCGCAGAAGGTAAATCTATGAACGTTGTAACACGTCGGTACCTCGAAAGAGGTAGTGGTATAGTCTGTCTTCGAAGTAATTCGAAGATGCGTGAGACAGGTCGGTCTCTATCCGCTGTGGGCGTAAGGGATTTGAGAGGAGCTGCTCCTAGTACGTAAGTGCTACTGATGGGAGAAATCCCATCTGACAAATCGGCTAATAACGGTGGAGCCTACGCTGACATTTGCTTTATCCTCAAGCAGTCGCAGAGATGCGCGGTCAGTATGGTAATACCGTGGGAAGGCGGTTGATCCAATGACGGACTCGGTGTATGCCTATATCGCTGGTTTTCTCGATGGAGACGGAAGCATTATGCTTCAGATCAAACCTCGAGAAGACGTGCGATTTGGTTTTCGTATCACCTCTACCATCTGCTTCTATCAAGACTCGTCACAGGAAGATGAGTTACTATGGATACGTGATCAGTTAGGAGTTGGTTATGTGTCCAAACGTAACGATGGAATAAGCGAGTTGCGTGTGAATGGTCATCAGCGCGTTGCGGAAACGCTTCGGCGCTTGAAACCATACATCCATTTCAAACGCAACCAGGTTGACATGATGCTGGAGGCGTTGGAAAAATTGGAAGCAGCGCAAACCCCTGAAAATTTTTTGGAGGTATGCGCGCTGGCAGATGAAATTGCCAGCAAAAATTACGCAAGTCGCCGGAAAAATACGGCGGCGGTGGTGCGAAAAGAGTTCGAAACAAAGGGTTGGCTTGTCCCCGTAACGACTGAATCCTTTATCGAAGGATGAGATGACGGAGTAATGGTTACAAAACCAAATTCGAGCCGTTATCATACGCCGACCCCTCCTCTGAAAAGAGAGGGTGAAGATATAGTCTGAGCCGTGCGGAAACGCATGGATAATCGACGAGAGGACCGGAGTGGACGAACCTCTGGTGTGCCAGTTGTCGTGCCAACGGCATCGCTGGGTAGCTACGTTCGGCAGAGATAACCGCTGAAAGCATCTAAGTGGGAAACTCGCCTCAAGATTAGATCCCTGTATTCCGGTTAACGGAGTAAGACCGCAGGTAGACTACCTGCTATATAGGCAGCAAGTGTAAGCACAGTAATGTGTTCAGCTAAGCTGTACTAATGGTCGAGGGCTTAATCCCGTGGTGCGGAGAACTTGATACTCTTCCGCAAAAACATCAGTTATTATTCAGGCCAATCACGTGAAATAGTCCCTTGGTGATTTGAGCGACGGGGGTACACCCGGTAACATCCCGAACCCGGAAGTTAAGCCCGTCAGCGCCGATGGTACTTGGAGGGCGACCTCCTGGGAGAGTAGGTCATTGCCAAGGGGCTTTTCTTTTTAACTTTTGCCTGTCGCCTCGACCAGCGCACGCAGATTCTCCAGGGGGACATATGGATACAAGTCGCAACCCGGCCAAACTGCATTTGCTCCGCTTCGGACCACGCTCGTAACGGCCTCCGTTATCTCGGCCGGTGTGCCTCGACTGATGAGGCCCACCGGGTCCAGGTTGCCGAACAAAAGCGCCTCTGGCACCTCTTTACGGGAAGCAGCCAAATCGTTCGTCTGATCGACCGAGAGGGCATCTGCTCCCGTCGCGTGTAATTGTCTCATTGCTCCGTTCGTTCGCCCACAAGCCGAAAGCACCACTGGTCTGGGCCATGCAGCAATAAGGGCCTGTAAATGTGGCAGGACGATGTCCTCGAATTGTCGTGGACCGAGCGCGCCCGGCGAACCGCCCATCTCGTGCACCGTCAGGAAATCTGCGCCCGCTGTATGATAGGCTTTGCCTACCTTGACTAGAATTCGCGTCAGAACGTCCAGCGCCGCATGAACGGCTTCCGGTGCTTTCCGCAGTGCCAAGTATAGCGTGCCTGTCTCCACCAACAGCGACAACAGCGTGAATGGCCCCGGCGTCCAGGCTGCTATTGCGATCTCCTTGCCTACATCTTCCTTCAACCGTTCGATTGCCTGGCAAACCAGGGGGATACGTCCACTTTTCACCACCCAATCGTCCATACTAGGATTCAGACTTTGGATATTTACAATGAATTCATCCACTGAACCATACGAGAAACCGGTCACACGTGGAAATTCTGCCCGCCCACTGTCCTCCCGAAAATCTACCTTTGCCCCTAGCGCCTCGGCCTCCACACACATATCCAGCGGCACCACCGCCGACCCAAGGCCGCTCGACCGGTAGGTGCTGGCCGCTGCCCGCGCCATCTTGGCGGCATCCCGATGCGCTTCGTGAAAAGACAGGGCCTCCTGCTCGAGCCCGGCCACGGTTACACTAATCAACCCGGAAAAACAAGGAGGAGAAAGGGCGGGCTGACCGCGTAAAAGAGATAAGATAACGTCCCTTCGATTGGGCATTTTCACCTTACCCCCAGTATAGCATGGCTGCCAAATACCCTCAATCGCTGTATAATTTATGATAACCAACTGAAGTGGAGAATCTATGACAGTTTCCGACTCTTGCAACCCCGGCACGCCCCTCGATCTGGATTGGGTGATGGGCGCGCATGTCAACAAAAGTGCGGTAGAACGCCGCGTTGCCACCCTGCCTGCCCGTCGTACCGTCAAAAAGGATCGGCAAGCCGCCTGGCTGCTGCGCGCCGTCACTTGCATTGACTTGACGACCCTCTCCGGCGACGACACGCCCGGACGAATTCGCCGCCTGTGCGCCAAAGCCAAACAGCCTATTCGCCCTGACATGCTCGAACGCTTGGGACTGAACGGCGAGCGGTTTCACGTTGCCGCGGTTTGCGTGTATCCCAACAGGGTAAAAGAGGCTGTCGAAGCGCTTCTCGGCACGGACATTCCCGTTGCTTCCGTTGCCACAGGTTTCCCGGCAGGTCAGATCCCGCTCCCGCAGCGCATCGGCGAAATCGAGCAAGCCGTGGAAGCGGGCGCAAGAGAGATTGACGTGGTCATCGCCCGCAATCATGTTTTGACGGGAGACTGGCGTACCTTGTACGACGAACTCAAACAATTCCGCGCAGCCTGCGGTCAGGCGCACATGAAGACTATTTTGGCGACGGGCGACCTCGGCACGCTCAAGCAAGTCTATCAAGCCAGTCTCGTGGCGATGATGGCCGGCTCGGACTTCATCAAAACTTCAACGGGCAAGGAATCGGTCAATGCCACGCTGGAAGTGAGCCTCGTGATGGTGCGCGCCATTCGCGATTATCTCGACCGTTTCGGCTACAAGGTCGGTTTCAAGCCTGCTGGCGGAATCAGCAGCGCCAAGCAGGCGATGAATTGGCAATTCCTGATGAAGGAAGAACTCGGCGACGAGTGGTTGATGCCGCACTTGTTCCGCTTTGGCGCGTCGGGCCTGCTGACCGACCTGGAGCGGCAGTTGTATCATTACCTCACGGGTCACTACGCCGCCAAACATCATATGCCGATGGGATGATTGGGCGTGTTGCTGAGCGCCGCGAAACGCGGAGGAGTCGAGGCGCTCAGAAAGACTATGGTTCGATTTTGCAGGGGGCTCACAGTTCGCTCAAGGAAGCAGACGGGCAGGGCCACCGACGCCGGCCACCAGCACTTGTTGCACGTCAGGCATGGCGCGCACGCGTCTTTCCACGACCTCGGCTTGTTCGCGCAGACACACGATATGAACATTTGGCCCGGCATCTACGGTGTAACAGACAGGGAGGCCTTCTTTGCGCCATTGCCGCACGGCAGCCATGACTGCCAGGGAGGCCGGCTGCCAGTAGAATAGAGCCGGGGTGGAGGTCATCATCACGGCGTGCATCATATCTGAGTCCAACTCGACCACCGCCGCCAGCGCTTCGAAGTCGCGTTCCAGGATGGCGCGGCGACATCGTTCGAGCCGCTGGGGGGCGTCGGCTACGCGCGCTTCTTGCAACGGACTGGTGGGTGCCAAAGCGTGCCCCTCTGTGGAACCGGTGACTTTGTGGCCAGCAGAGACGACGGCCACACAATCGGCCAGAGACCAGAAATCGGGCGGAGCGATACTCACAGCGTAGGAATCCTCGTCCGATGCGCCGGCCATCCACTCGACAAAGCCGCCCGGCACCGAACGACAGGCCGACCCAGAGCCACGCCGTGCCAGCCGCGAGAGTTCTGCTTCCGATAAGTCCAGCCCAGCCGCCGCAGCAGAAGCCAGAGCCAGCGCTGCAAAGGCCGCCGCCGAAGAAGCAATGCCAGCCCCGGAGGGAAAGTTGTTCTCGCTCAACACTTTGGCTTTCATATCAAAGTCGGCCCTGGCGCGCACCAAATCGAGCAAAGCAGAGACCCGTTCTAGCCCTTTGCCGATTACTCGATGGCCGTTGATGACTAATTCATCGAAGGGCAAGGATGGCTGAAAACTGACTGTTGTGCGTGTGACCAATCCATCCAGATTCATGGAGACGGAGCCGTTGGCAGGCAGACGCATGGCAGCATCACGGTTGCCCCAGTATTTGATGAAGGCGATATTTGGATGGGCGATTGCAGTTGCAGAAGTGGGTTTCATGGCAAATTCTCGTTGAAAATGGGCGGTTTTTATGGCGATCTTGCAAAAAACTGGCAGTTCCCTTGCGCTGCCATAGCAGGTTTCAAGTTGTTGGGAAACAAGTCAAGTGTACCATGTTGGAAGCCCTACCCGCGCCTTTGCAATACCGCCTGCATTGACGGTGGGATGCTTCCAGCCCGGCATTTTCCCTAATTTAAGATATATCGTAATTGCCTACCCACCCTCACGCTTCGACTAGGGTCTCGACAGGCTCGACCCGGCGGCTCGACCCGGCGGGTTTCGACAGGGTCTCGACAGGCTCGACCCGGCGGCTCGACCCGGCGGCTCGACCCGGCGGCTCGACCCGGCGGGTCTCGACAGGGTCTCGACAGGCTCGACCCGGCGGCTCGACCCGGCGGGTCTCGACAGGGTCTCGATAAACTCGACCCAGCGACTCGACCTAGCAGCTCAGCGCGAGAGCCCTGCCTCAGTTCATGGAAGTCGAATGAATTCGACTCGGCCTATAGCCCGAAGGGCTTTCAAGAAATGAGCAGGCGGCTTTAGCCCCGCGAATCGGCGGGATAAATCCCTGCCTCAGTTCATGCTCGAGTTTAGACAAACGATTTTTCCCTGACGTGGGGTCAGGGTCGTGAATTGCACCTTACCAATCGAAAATCAAGCGCTTT
>FWPU01000207.1_pt1 | contig 144634 bp, 136 predicted proteins | sample 2228361 | NCBI WGS metagenome assembly FWPU01 (sample SAMEA103939777, study PRJEB20133) | metagenome | reverse complement strand
CGGCGGCCCCCCATTCGCGTAGGGCCGTTGGACTCTATTTCGTCACTGAGCTATGTGCTACGAGTTGGCTTATGGAGCAGCCAAGCATGGAGGATGTCCGCTTGCATACCCGAATTCCAGTTCAGTTTCGAGCAAGTTTCACATCGGTGCGCGTGGGAACGGGGGAGGGAGCGATCGTGGACTTATCCCCGGTAGGCTGCCGCATTGAAAGTTCTGAACCTGTGCCCGTGACGACCTATCTGGAGCTGCGCCTTGAGGTCTCGTTAAAAGAGCCACCGATCCTCGTGGATCTGGCGGCGGTCCGTTGGGCGCGGGGGACACAGTTCGGCGTCCAGTTTCTCAGCCTGCGGCGTGAACACCAGGATCGGCTGAATCGTGTTATCGAGCGGGTTGGTTGAGGCGCGTCAGGATAAGAGTCCGGGCGAGTCGAACTGGTCCCCGGCAGAGGGACATCGGGGACTTTCATCAATTCGTCATTACATCGGGCCGTCGCGGAAGTGATGTGGGGAAACGTTGGCGATGGCGCGCATCTGTTATGAGAGTTTTCGTAGAATCGATAGTGGAGAAGTGACGAACGGCTTCTGCAATTCTAGCTCGCAAGCATAAGGACATAGAACCCCTCATCGGTCCCTCCGTGATCCGTTGACACGGCTTCCCGCCGTCGAAACGCTGCCCGCACGGCTCGCGGGTCTTTTCCTCGTTGCCCAATCCAACCGGCTCCTCAGCTGCTCCGCTGTGAAGGTTCACCTGAAATATGTCATCGGCTCTGCGCGGGACGATGTTGCCCGACTTCACTGCTCCACCCAGCTCATCTGATCAGCGCAAGAGACCGGATTCTCGCAGAATAAGTTGAATCCAGTCGCGCGTGAACTCCTCCAGAATCGATTGCAACGGTTTTCAAAAGCGTCTTGTTCTGCATGTGCATGGATGTACCGGCAAGGAGACATTTTGCGTCCTGTTCAATTCGTGTCGATCGGTTATCGAGTTTTGGTGCTCAAGCCGGAGACGCTCGCCGTGGTTCATGCCACAGAGGCTTCCTAAGTGCCGAAAGAAGCAAGACAAAGAAGGCAAGCCAGGCCACACGGCATACCGCTTGCGACCTTGGGTCTAGCAGAAGCACGAGTGGATCTATGCCGAGTTGTTTCAAGAACGGAAGAAAGTCGGCGTGGGCCACCCGCACTGGAAGGAGGAGAAGAATATGAACACCTCACGAGATGGACGAGGCTTTTCTTGCATCAAGGGGTGCTCTGGAAAGAGCTTAGGTAGAAACATATTTGTCAGTCTTCTGCTTGTCTGCATACTGGGCATAGGAACACCCCTCACGGTCTTCGCAGGAGACCGGCATGGTGATCGTGACGGCGAGCAGTATCGACTGATTAATCAGCGCTTGAAGGCCAAAATTGAAGCCCTGCGAAACAAGATCAAGGAGCACAAGCGGGAACAGCACAACAATTCTGGAGGCGGTCTGGTCGATCTACAGGCTCAGGTGACGGATCTGCAAAGCAAAGTGGCTGCATTGACGAGCACTCAGGAGTCTTTGCTGAACCTGCTCGGGGAAGCCCAGAATCAGATCGGAACCTTGCAGACGAGAGTGAATACGCTGGAATCCAGTGATGGTGCGAACAGTATCCCACCCAGCCTGACAGCGCTTTCCAAGTACCTGACTGTCGATCCGAATCCGATCAACGGCTTGAATGGCCCTCACGTGATCTTCACGGGAGTCAACCTTCATGTTCGTAGTGGATCGGGTTCGACCGGCGACAACGGCACGCCCACTGGCTTGGGCAACCTCGTTGTGGGGTATAACGAAGGTCCGCATCCCACAGGCGGTCGGACCGGTTCCCACAACCTTATCGGGGGGACGCTCAATGCCTTTACCTCTTCGGGGGGTCTCGTGTTTGGGTCGCGCAATTGGATTTCTCGCCCTTACGCCGCGGTCCTCGGAGGAGAAGGTAACCAGGCGGACGGTTTGGCGTCGAGCGTCCTTGGAGGGAGAGGAAATTGGCTAGGCTCCTCCTATTCTTACTTCCCCAGCACATCCTCTTCAGGAGGGTGCGCGGGTTGCTGAGTCTTTTGTGCTTGCTCAGTGGGTAGGCCACTTCCCCCCGAGGGTGGCAGAGCTCGTCGGGCCCGGTTCGGCACGAACCGGGCCTGCTCATTTTAGGCGGGATCAGGATCAACGGCTTGGACTCTTGATGTGAACCTGCAGCAGCCCGGGTTCAGTTACAATCTCTCGAATTTTTCATCGGTTGTGAGCGGCAGAGATCCTCCGAAAATTGTTGATCTTTGCGCGACAGACCAGAACTGAAGGAATCAGAACCAGGGCGGACTGCCATGGGTGCTATTCTTGAGAAGAAGCGCGAGATCGGTTTAACGTGGAGAATGAGCCATGAAGATTCGCAACATCACATTGACCTGTTTGGCGGCCGCGTTACTGCTCACTGTGGAAGCCGGTTGTACAAGTAAGTGGCTGGGCGGCGGATCCGAGTCCCAGTCGTCTGAGCGACGGCTTTCCGGAACCCAATCCGGAGGCACTGCCGACGCATCCAAGGACGGAATAGAACGAAGAACGGAGCAGGACGCGCAGGAGCGGGAATCGACTCGACGACAAGATACCGATGGGGACGTTCCGGATCTCGCGGTTTCCGGTCCGGGCTCCAGCAGCACCGGCCCCGGTGCTTTCGGGCTCAGCGGACTTGATCCCGTGATTCCAGGCGTAGCGCCGCCGGAAGAGCAGTTGACCCCTAACAACCTTGTGACAAGTGCGCCGCATATTCCAGGCAGGGATCAACAGGATCGGGATGAAGAAATACGCAGGATTGAAGCTGCCGCTGCAGCCGCCGCAGGTTTGAACGACGTCTTTTTCGGTTATGACAGTTGGATGTTGAGCGAAGAAGGTCAACGCACACTGAGCGCCAATGCAGCGAGGATGAAGGCAAATCCTTCGGCCATCCTCAGGGTAGAGGGGCACTGCGACGAGCGAGGCACCCACGATTACAACCTGATTCTGGGCGAAAAACGCGCCAAAACAGTTCGCAGCTATCTGGTTGAGCTGGGGGTCAACAGTTCGCAGGTGTCGATCGTGTCATATGGCAAAGATCGGCCGTTCTGCCAGGAACACCACGAGACCTGCTACCGACAAAATCGCCGGGGGCACATGACGTTGCGGCTCTCTAGGTCCTCGGCCGCAGCACCGCCTACTGTGCGATAACTGAACTCCGGAGGGTGAAGCGGAAGGCTGCCGGGCAGCCGAGAGTCTTTGCTCAGGTGGCCTCGTCCACACAGCAGACAGAGCTTGAGGTCTGGTAAGCTTTGTCTGCACAGTCTTGGCGTTTGCTCTCCCCTCCGCGAGATCCCTTTTTAATCACGACATTCTGTGTTCTCAACCAACCTCAGTCGTTCACCCTCTTCGACGATCAGTTGAGTAACGTGATCGCAGGAGCAGCTCTCGTGAGCCTGTGTCGGAGCCCGGCTGCGGTACTGGAGCGACAGCGGCCCTTGGGATGGTGAACGAGTGAAAGGACCGGCATATTCCAGGCACTGGTCGAGATCAGGTCACCCCGTACATCACATCCATCTGCGCACAGCCGCCCACACGACGAGTAAAACCGAGCGAGAGTTATTGCACAACTCATTGATGTCAATGAGTGTTTTTACATTTCATCGCCAAGATATTGCGGTATTGGGTTTGCTAGATGACTTTGAGCTCTCAGAAAGCTACAGACTTCGTCGATTCAAGCCGATGACGCCCATCAACAGACGGTAATGGCAGGTCCTTCGCCCTTCCTTGTATCTGCTAAGGTTGTACTGTGCGAACGGATAAACGATTTTCTAAGAAGGCGCCTCCCCGGGCCCCCAAAAGGGGTGTCGTCGGATTCAGCAAGAAAACTGCTCTCCTTGAAGAAGCCGTGACACAGATGAATGCCGGCAAGTATGGCCGGTCGTCTTCTGTGTTGAAGGAGCTGCTGGCTCTCGACCCCCAGAATCTCGAAGCACGCCGGCTTTTCGCCACCTTGCACCTCAGGCTGGGCAGCCTCATGACGGCTCGAGCGGCGTTCGAGTCGCTCGCGATGGAGGCGTTGCAACGGCAAGACTATTGGCTTGCCGAGTCACTGCTCAGAGAATATCTCGCCGCTGGCCCGCGGTGTGTCCCCTTCCTGGAATTACTCGGCCACGTGTATGAAGAGAAAGGCGATCCGATGGCCGCGGTGACTGAGTACGGAAAAGCCATCGAAGTCCTGGTAGAAGATCCGGATCCTGACCGCCCACAGCGGGCCGCGGAACTCTACGCCAAGATCCGTGAGTTGGCCCCTGCCAGCCCGGTCGCCTTCAGGCTGGCTCCTCTGTTCGATGCGAGAACAGGCGAACTGGCTGTGATGCCCCCTGTTCGTGCGCCCGGAGAGTCGGCAGATGGATCCGAAACACAATCGAATGTTTCATCACTTCGCAAGGAAATCAGCCAGAACGATGCCCCTATTCGCCTTCCCTGGGAGACGGCCGAGGACGAAGCGAAGTCGGCATCTCGCGCCGAAGGGGAATTGGACGGTTCGCCTGTCGTCGACAACAGTCAAGAATCGACCTCCTCACCCGAGTGCGGATCGTCCGAGGGCAAGCCGGACGAAGGCCGGAGCGATCCCGTCACCTTCGCGTCGCAGGGAGTCGCGGTCTGCGACAGCAAACGGATTGGTCCCACTCCCTCCACTGAAGACATGGCCTGCCTGCGCGCGCGAGGGGATGAGTCCCTGTTACACGACACGGTCCTCACAACTGACGCCCAGCCGACTGCACCAGCCCATGAGGAATTGGCAGGGTATGAGCTACCGAGTCCGGTCGGCGAAACGACGTCGCAACCCGTTGCGTCCGGACTCTCGACTACGCCGGTCGAGTCTCAGGACGTGGAACATGCCACCATGGCCCAGCCTCCCGGGTCGTCCTTCATCATTGACGAACCTATCAGCAGTATGCCGGTCTTGGAGGCCACGACCCACCCTGCCGCTGGCACGGACACACTGGCGGCTCCGATGCCGTGGGAACAAGTGGAAGAAACCACAGTCACTATCCTCCAACCGGAGCCTGTAGCTGACGATTCCGCACAGCAGGAAGCCGAGGTCGCGCCGCCAATCGATGAAGCCGTACAGATCCCACCGCCGCGCGAATCCGAATCGGGAATGCATGACGAGATACGGAAGCTGCCTCCGCTGGAGTGGGAAACGCCGGCGACTGAGAACAGAGCGGATGCACCCTCAGGACCCGCGGCGGGAGAACGGGCGTCGCCAGTGCCGATGGTCACGGGGACGAATAGGGATATTTCTTTGGCTGCTCCGATGCCGTGGGAGCAGGTAGAGGAGACGACGGTGTCGATTCCCCGGTCGGAGCCGGAAACGATTGAGACACGCGATGTTGTCTCGATCGTTGACGTCAGCGGGCGGGAATCGACGATCGGCTGGACTGGAGGGGAACGGGCCGACGCCGGGGTTCCAGCGGTTGACGAACCCGACTTGACGGAAGGAACGGCCACGGCGAGTCAGCCCGAAGCGACGAAGTCGGGACCCCCTGCCACCCAGCGAGAGACCGAGCCGGCGCCAATTCCGGAACCGCAGCCCTCTCCCCTGAAGCCGGAGACGGAGGCGGACTCGTCCTCGTCGGAGCTACTGCGGGTGCTGGAGCCCGTTGTCGAGTCGGTTGCGCACAAGCCCGAAGAGGATCTATCGAGTGAGAAGGCAATACCCGAGATTGCCGCGATCCAGGTTAAAGAGAGTCTCGTCCGGCAAAAGAGCACTGAGGAGAAGGCCGCGGCCCCGCCTGAATTCCGGCTGAAGGAGAAGGCAGACGGAGGCGTAGAGGCGACTGAACTTCCGCTGGCCACCCAGACGGCGTCGCAAGAAGGGCAGGACCTCGAATCATGGCGCCATGCCGACGAAGAGGGGCCGAGTGCCGATCGAGGGGTTCTTCCGCCTCTTGAACTTCCTGTCGGCGGAGGAATAGCGGTTGAGCCGCCATTACAAGACCGTGTTTTCGTTCCTGAGGAAGAAACGATCCGTTTCGTTTCCGCCGAACCGGCAGGAACGGCGCCTCGTTCCCGGGATTCGACCGCAGAATGGACGCCGATGACTCCTCCATCGACTTCCGCCACGGCGCCTCACGGCTGGACGGCGTCCGACACGACTTCAGCCCACAGAGGAACGGACTCCGGCAAGGGCATCGTATCGGCCGTCGATGTGTTGTTTGGCGGCTCGGAAGGCAGAACCTCGGCGACGCCGTCACCGGTGTTTGTTCCTCGTAAATCGCGGGGGTGGTTATCATTGGCTCTGGCGCGTCTCCGCCTGGGCGTCGTCACATTTATCCGGAGCAGCCTCGCCACGACACACTCGCTCGCGATGTCGCTTTTGATGCTTGCAGTGATCGTCGTGGCGGGGCTGGCGGTGGGGGTCGGTTTGGTCGGGCTTGCCTGGATTGTGATGGAAGAGCAGCCCAGCAACGCCTTCCACAATCTCAGCAGCGCTCCCGAACGGACGGTGCTTGATCCCGGGAAGAACGGATACCTCCTGCTCCTGGGATTCGATGCCGACCCATCACGCGATCCCGTGCAGGCCGGCTACGAGCGAAAGTTTACGGCCGCCGACCTCGAACTCTCCAAATCCTGTACCGGGAGCGATCGGGGAACAATGCTCGCGGTTCGAAAAACGGCATCGGCCAGCACCATTGCGAGTTGGTTCCGGACATCCGACCCCGCCGCGCTCTTCAGGGATCAGGCCGGAGGAATCAGAACCTGGCTTCCGCAATACGAAGCATCGCTCGAACGGTATCGTCGGTGGTTGAAGATGCCGTTCGAGGACTGGGGCTATGGTCAACTCGTAAGCCCGAACTGCTCAGAAATCCTGGCCGCCCATCGGCTCTACGTCGCCGAAGGGTTTTCGGAGACCACCGAGGCAGGGATCACCCGGTTGGAAGGCGACCTGGCCGCATGGAGGACAGCACTGGCTGAGGCTAAGACTCTGCCTATCAAAATGATGGCGGCCGATGCGATCAAAGACGATGTCGCGGTCATATCGGGTCTGTTGACACGACTGGACCTGGAGGAAAAGTTCGTGCCTCGTTTGATGAAGATGGTTCGACCGTTGGATCAAGTCGAGCAATCGCTGCGCTGGCCGATGCAAAGCCAGTTCGTGATCGCTTCAAAGGCCAGCGATCCCGGGCTCAAACGGGAAAAGCCGGATGATCGACCGTTCTACGTGTCGATCGTCGCGGCTATGCCGCTCCCCAAGCAAAAGCGGCTCAATGCGTACGCCGAGTATTACGAGGCGGCGATGAAAAACGGCGAAGGCCCGCGTGCCTTCTCGCCCAAGCTTTACACCTACGTCAGGACTCCACCGCAAAACTGGTTAGACTACCTGCTGAATCCAATCGATAACGTGGTGGGCCTGGAACCGCTGCCTCCGTGGGACCTCTTTAGTGGTCGAGTGCTGGAAACGGACGCGCGCCTCCGGCTGGCCAGCCTCCAGGCCTGGATTAAACAGAGCCCGCAGGGCGCAGATCTCTTGGCGCGTATCGCCAGGGCAGGCCAGAGCTTCTACGATCCGTTCACCGGGTTGCCGATGCTACTCAGTGCCAAGAAAAACTTACTGTACAGCGTCGGCAAAGACGGGAAGGACGACGACGGCGATCCCGGGCTAGACGTTACAGTGCTGATCCCTCATTCCGCTCCTTCCGTCTCCACCGAGACCCGTCGAGCGGCTGCTTCGAAGTCCAAGTAGTTGCCTTCCGCTACGGGGTCGCAGTCACTTTCGTGGCCTCTTTCACCGGCGGTTCGATCTTGATCTCGGGCCCCTGCACCTTAGGCAGGACTCCTGCGCCCTCCTTCTTTAGCACCCGCTGATTATTGGGGTCTACGAGATTCTGGACAACATGGCTGTCATCGAACGACGCGGCTTCAAGCGCTGCCTTTTCGCCGCTCGCATTGGTCTGGCCGGGATCGTTTGCCAAGGGCTGTCCCGTCACCGGACTGACCGCCTTTCCCATCGGGTACCCAGGGTGCTTGGGTAGCATCGCAGGATTAGCCAGCACAACGGATGCGCAGAATCCCCCACCGATGACCGCGGATAGAACGAGAAGTGCCGACCTCATGACAGACCTCCTTTTGTGAAAACAAAAAGGCCTTCTCGGGGCCAGCCCCAAGAAGGCACACACCGCCTGCACAAATCGAACTCCGAGGTGCCTGACTCCGTTTACCCCGGTTTCATGGCGAGTTTACTCCCTTGAATCGAGAGTAACGTCATGAACAACATGCTCCTCGAATCCTTGCTCGTCAAGGCGGACCAACTACGTATGGGGCTGGCGTTTTTTTTCGACCGGCTTCCTCCTTCCGGGGTGCCTTGACAGGCCCCGCCGCATTCCACACAATCTAGCTCGCTTCTGGCCTATCAAGGAGCGTCGTCATGCGACATCGCGGAGGATTTTGGCGCAGGCCTGGCATGAAGCAAGGCAGCGTGTCACTTTCGCCCATTCCAACGAGAATCGTCTCCAACGAGGAATTCGTCCCACCCCTCCAGACGGAGGCACAAGCCAGGGTCGAAGCTCTCGTCACTTCACTCGCGGACGAAGCCTCGCGCCGATTAGGGGTCACGCGCCGGGACTTTCTCAGAACCACGGGCGGTATGGCCGCGGCGTTGCTGGCCATGAATACCGTATTCGGCAAATTCTTCGATGTGCAGGACATAGAGGCGGTCGAGGCTGCCGCCTTCGCCGAGCGGCGGGGCGAACCATACTTCATCTTCGATGTCCAAACCCATTACGTCGGGGCGCACTATGAGCCGGCGGATGCCGAAACGAAACGCAAAGGGGCGGTGACCAAACAGGCCTTGCTGGGATTGCGCCGCCGTGTGCGCGAAGCGGGACTGAATCCGAAGTTGGCCGGCGATAAGGGCACGATTGACGATCTCTCGTGGGAAAACTTCATCAAGGAAGTCTTCTTGGACAGTGAGACGTCGGTGGGGCTGATCAGTACGCCCCCGGGACCTTATCCGCAGGAAGCGGTGGTCCCCCCGAAAGAAATGGCCCACATCCGGGACGAGATCAACCGCGTCGCCGGCTCGCAACGGATGTTGGCGCACGGACTGGCGACCCCCCAACTCGGTCAGGCGGATCTGGACTTCATGGAGATGCAGGCGGGCACATTGAGAGTGGACGGATGGAAGTGTTATACGGGCTCGCCGCCGAAGGGCGTCGAGCACGGGTGGTGGATGGACGATGAGGGGATCGCCTATCCGATGTTGGAGAAAGCGAGGAAGCTCGGCGTGCCTCGCGTTTGCATCCACAAGGGACTGCCGCTTGGACCGGTCGAGGAGTACAATCACCCGCGCGACCTGATCAAGGCGGCCAAGGATTTTCCTGATATCGCCTTCCTGGTGTACCACTCCGGGTTCAAAGGCGCCGGCTCAGTCGAAGAGACATTCGCGAAGACGGGTGAGATCCCGTGGACGAGCGAGTTCTGCCGGATGAAGCGGGCCGAGCCGGGTATCCGCAATATCTACATGGAACTCGGTTCGACGTTCGGCCAGTTGGTCATCACCCATCCGGCCATCTGCGCGCATCTGCTCGGCCAGATCATCGAGGCATTCGGCGCAGATCACGTTCTCTTGGGGACCGATTCGATTTGGTACGGCACGCCGCAGTGGCAGATCGAGGCGTTCCGCCGGTTCCAGATTCCGGATCAGTTGATCGAAAAGCACGGCTACCACGCCCTCACGCGCGAGGTGAAAGCGCAGATCTTCGGCTCGAACGCGGCGCGTGTGTTCGAGGTGGACGTCCACGCCAAACGGAACGAAGTCCCGAAGGATTATGTCAGCCGTATCAGGATGGCTTATCTGGAGGAAGGGCCGGAGCCGAGCCATCGGCTGTATGGGTGGGTCGCAGGTTAGAGGCGATGGGCGAGAGGCAACGGGCCAGAACTCAAGATGGCTTACCCATTGCCCCTCGCGCGCACCTCTCGCCGTCTTGAAGGAGACTCGTAATGAAAAGCGAAATTCTGTATCCGGGCGCGTTTCCGATGGTGCGCGCCTATCTGGCGTCGGGGGAAAGTGTGAAGGCGGAGTCCGGCGCAATGGTGGCGGCGTCCCCGACGATTGATGTCGAGAGCAAGATGGAAGGCGGGTTTCTCGGCGCGCTGTCCCGCAAGCTCCTCACCGGCGAAAAATTCTTCTTTCAGACGCTCCGGGCGACCCGCGGAGCGGGAGAGGTGTTGTTGGCCCCCACAGTTCCCGGCGACATTTTCGTCCTCGAGCTTGACGGGGTGAACGAATATCTGGTCCAGAAGGACGGGTTTCTGGCCGGGGCCCAGGATGTCAGGATCGAAAGCCAGATGCAGAGCTTGAGCCGAGGATTACTCGGGGGCGAAGGATTCTTCATCCTGAGAATCGGCGGGACCGGGCAATTGATTCTGAACAGCTTCGGCGCCATCCACAAGGTCGAGCTTAAGCCGGACGAAGAATATATCGTGGACAACAGCCATCTCGTGGCGTGGACGGCTACCACGACCTACAGCATTGAAAAGGCGGCGGCGGGCTGGATCGCCAGTTTCACCTCCGGCGAAGGATTCGTCTGTCGATTTCGAGGCCCCGGCATCGTCTACATTCAAAGCCGCAACCCCAGCGGGTTCGGGGCCTGGATCAGGCAGTTCATCCCCGTCTCCGAATAGAGGGGGAAGGGGTAACGGGAGAGAGGGATACCGGGATGGATAGGCAAGTAATCCTTCATGCTGGTATCTGCGCACGCGCGAGACCCGCTCCCCCTGTACGTCGCTACCCCGCTCTCACATGACTCGCACGCCCAACGCCCTCTGTTTCGGCCATGACCTGCCGGGTGCCGGAGCGCCTTGCCGTGTTACTGTCGGTCCTGACGGACTGTCGATCGAATTCACCGACGGGTCCGACCGCGTCGTGGCGGAAACCATACCGTTCTCTGCGCTCTCAATCGGAGCGGGCGGGTTCGATCACGATCACCTCGTCTTGCAATGGACCGCGAACGGGGCGGGCCGAACGGTCTATCTGAAGGATCCGACGGCCATCGTCGCCTTTCGGCAATCCGCTCCGCCGGAGCTGACGGACCGCCTGGAGCGGACCGCGGAGCGTGTACGGCGATCGCGACGGAGCCGGCGCACTGTCATCGCGGTGTCCGCCGCTTCCCTGTTGGGGGGGCTGCTTGCCCTGTGGTTCGGCTTCGACGCCATCGTGTCGATGGCCGTGAGTCGTATTCCTGTGACATGGGAGGAGAAGATCGGGGAAGCGGTGCAGCAGGACTTCCTGGCCGGGCAGACCGTGGTAGCCGGCGGGCCGGCGGTCGAGGCGGTCCGGGAGATCACCAAACGGCTCACCTCCCACCTTCCCGACAATCCCTACACGTTTCACGTCACGGTAGTCCGGAGCGATGTCGTGAACGCCTTCGCCCTGCCGGGCGGGTATGTCGTCGTGTTCACCGGGTTACTCCAGAAGGCGGAGAATCCGGAAGAAGTGGCGGGCGTCCTGAGCCATGAGCTCAATCACGTGCTTCAGCGGCATGGGCTGGAGCGGATCGTCAAAACAGTGGGGGTAGTGGCGGTGGTCACGATCCTGGTCGGCGATCAGCAGGGCCTGATCGGGCTGGCCAAGCAATTGGGCGTGGAACTGCTCACGTTGAAATTCAGCCGCGAGCAAGAGACGGAGGCGGACGTGACCGGGCTGAAGCTGCTCCACCGGGCCAAGATTGCGCCGAACGGCATGATCCGGTTCTTCGAGCGGCTCTCCGAATCGGAAAGCGGGCGCGTCGAACTGCTCTCGACTCATCCGATGAGTGCCGCGCGGGCGGAGCGACTGAAGGCGGAAGCGGCCTCGCTGCCCCATCAGACGCCGGAGCCATTCAGTTTCGACTGGAGCAGAGTTCAGGAGTCATTATTGAAGCAGGAAAGGGCAGGCGTAGCATGAGCGCCGGCGGCTGGACCATCCGAATCGGCGTGATTGCGGATACCCACGGGCTCTTCGATCGAGCCATTCTGCGGCATTTTCAGGACGTTGATCATATCCTCCACGCGGGGGATATTGGCGGCAAATCTGTCATCGAACAACTGGAACAACTCGCGCCGGTCACTGCCGTGTCCGGCAATGTGGATGGATATGGGCGCAGCGGGTTTCCCCCGGAGACCGTGATCGAGCTGGGCGGCCGACGGATCGCCCTCCGTCATATCCTCTTCCAAGGCGGCAGGATGACCAAAGAAGGCCAAGCCTTCCTGGAGCGTGAACGCCCCGACGTCTGCGTGTTCGGTCACACCCATCAACCCACGGCAGAATGGGTCGGCGCGACACTGCTGTTCAATCCCGGCTCGGCCGGCCCGAAACGCTTCACGCTGCCGCGCGCGCTGGGCTTGTTGGTGATCGACGGCGACCATGTGAAGCCTGCGCTGATCGCGCTCAGGGACCACACGGAGTGATGATCGTCGTCAGGCACCGAGAACAGTTGCGTGGGGGGGGGCCGCGACCGCGGATGACACGAGGGAGCCGACCTTGTCGGCGTCAGGGTACATGGACACCCGTTTTTCGGGCGGCGCCGCCGAGCCGCTTGTCAAGCGTGGCGAGCCCGATGCCTTTCCGCTGAGCCAATTCAAGGTACGCGGCGTCGTAGGCCGATAGCCCTTCTGCTTTGGCAATCGCTTGCAATCGCCAGGCTGCGTCCGGGTTCAGATGCGAGTCGGTGTAAATCGGAAGCATCGCATAGAGTTCAGTCAGTTGTAAGCGCTCGGCCTCGGTCAGCCGCTGTCGGCGCTGGGCGACGACGAGTGCATTGGACAATTCGTACCACCACAAAGCCGGAACCCAGAGTGTATCGTCCGGCTCCAGCGACTCGAGAAAGTCGTCGGCCTTGGCCGAGGACTCGTCAGGAAGCGCCCATGCCAGCGCCACGGAACAGTCCAGCACCCACTCCATCAGAAGCGGCGTCCTTCTTGAATCAGCGCGCGGACCTTGAGTGGACCCTTGAGGCGGAGACGAACGGCCTTGAAAGACGCCGCAACCTCTTTAGGGGACAATTTCGTGCTGCCTTTGCGGGGGGGGATCAGTTGGGCAACGTCCTTCCCACGCCGCCGGATCACAAAGGATCGTCCGGCCTCCGTTTCTCGCAGAAGCTCCGAAAGTCGAGTCTTGGCCTCAAAGGCGCTGACCTCAACCGGTTTCGTACGCATGTGGGGCTCCGTCGAGAAGAACGGTTCAACAAACTAGTTTAATCAACTGGTTGAATCGAATCAAGGACCCCGGCCGGGTAAGATTTTCAAAGCCGGCACCCGCGTCTTCGGCCACACCCACCGACCCACCGTCGAATGGGTCGGAAGCACCTTGCTCTTCAATCCCGGCTCGGCCGGCCCGAAACGCTTCACGCTGCCGCGCGGACTCGGGATTCTGACGATCCAGGACGGTATCACGCCGACTCACATCGTCCTGGCGGATCGAGCCGAGTGATCCGGACGAATCCGCGACACGCACTCGCGTGACCCTTCATCGGCCCGAATCTTGGATATGGCTCTTGACTTTGTGTGTCGACGCAATTGTGGTATAACCGCTCAGGAATCCGCGGGCGTACGTAATCACCGCGGACCACAACGACAGGAGGAAGATCATGATGAACAAATTCTCGCTGCTGCTCTTCGCGCTCGCGCTGGTCAGTGTCCAAGCCCTCGACGCTTTCGCGGCCGGGAATCCTGACACCGGTCCTGGTTGCGGGCTGGGAAAACTGGCCTGGCAAGACTACAAGGGGCAGAAGCAGATTGCCCCGCAGGTAATGATGGCCACGACGAACGGGACGTTCGGCAGCCAGACGTTCGGGATCAGTTTCGGGACATCGGGGTGCACGAACGACGGCGTGATCATGAGAACTGAGCGGACCAACGTCTTCGTCTTCGCGATGTTCGACAACCTCTCGCAGGAGATGGCCAAGGGTCAGGGCGAGCACCTCACGTCGCTTGCCACCCTAATGGGTGTGCCGGCCGAGCATCAAGCCGAGTTTTTCGCCATGGCCCAGGAGAAATACAAAACGCTGGTAGAAGCGGGTGAAGCGTCGCCGGTGGCGGTGATTAAGGCCATCGAGGATGCCATGGCTGCGCACCCGGTCTTGGCCAAAGTCGCCGCTCTGCGCTAAGCAGTGGTTCTGCGAGTTCGCCGCTCGTTGAGCGCAACCGAACCAAGCGAGCGCACAGGCAGATTTTTCCCTCACTGCTTGTTCGGTATTGGGCTATAATCACGTGCGTTGTCGCCGCACGGGCGGCAGGATCTCTAACCATAAGGAGGAGGACTTATGTTGAGAAAACTGCTCATGCTGTCGGTCTCGCTGGTCTTTATCGGTGCGCAGGCCGGTCTCTCGTTCGCCGCCCACCCCGACACGGGTCCGGGCTGTGGGCTCGGGAAGCTGGCTTGGTCGGACTATAAGAATCAGAAGAACATCGCTCCACAGGTTCTGATGGCCACGACGAACGGGACGTTCGGCAGCCAGACGTTCGGCATCAGCACGGGCACTTCCGGATGCACGAACGACGGGCAGATCATGAGCGAGCATAAAGTGACGATGTTCGCCGCCATCAACTTCGACAATCTCTCGCAAGAGATGGCGCAGGGGCAAGGCGAGCATTTGGCGTCGCTGGCGACGCTGATGGGCGTGCCGGCGGAGCATCAGGGCGAGTTCTTCGCCCTGACCCAGGAGCGATACACCTCCTTGATTCAGTCCGGTGAGGCCTCACCGGTGGCGTTGGTCAAGGCGCTGAACGATGCTATAGCCGCGCATCCGGTTCTCGCCAAAGCGTCAACCCGCTGATCGATTCGAGGGGCTCCGGCCGCCTGGCCGGAGCCCCGTTCTTTCCACGATCTTCTATTTTTGTTCCGCCGCCGTTGCGTATCTGCATTGCAATCCTCTTCAGCTCTTCCATCCTTGCGACTCTTGCTCTTGCGGGCGCACCGGCCGATAACCCCTATCTCGTCGAGTTGATCAATCGAGCGCATGCCATGAAACTGGCCGACGAACGGGAATGGCATCTCCTCCTGCACTATCGGAAGAACTTCTTCGGCGGCTATACCAGCGAACAGGACGATCCGGGGTTTTTCCTGTCGCCGAACGGGAAGGCAGACCCGCAGGCCGAGTTGGAAGCCACGCTGGCCCAATTCTTCTCGCAGGAACTCGTCGGGCGATCGAGGCAGCCGGCGCAGTGTGCCTTTGTCGCGCGCTACCACTGGCTGAAAGAGAAACTGCAGTTTGATGACGCGCGTCTGGCACCGATGCGATGTGAGCGGTTCGAACGATGGTTGGCCGAATTCAACGCCGAATCGATCACGCTCATCTTTCCGTCGGCCTTCATGAACAATCCGGCCTCCATGTTCGGCCATACGCTGCTGCGGATCGATCAACAAGCCCAGACCGAGCAGACGCGCATCCTGGCGTATACCATCAACTATGCGGCGGATGTGCCGCCGGACGCGGGCTTGGCCTATCCGATCCGGGGTATCTTCGGGGGATATCGCGGCTACTTCTCGACTATTCCGTACTATTTGAAAGTGCAAGAGTACCGGGATATCGAAAACCGGGACATCTGGGAATACAAACTCAATTTGACGCAGCCACAGATCCGCCGGCTGCTCATGCATGCGTGGGAGTTGGGCAACGCCTATTTCGATTATTTCTTTTTCAAGGAGAATTGTTCATATCATCTGCTCTCCCTCCTGGAATACGCCGATCCGACCCTGCATCTCACCGATCAATTTCTCTTTTGGACGGTGCCGGCCGACACGGTCCGGCTGGTCGCGGCCCAGCCCGGTCTGGTGGGCGGCATCGCCTACCGGCCGTCCCGCAGCACGCTCATCAAACGGAAGCGGGAAACCCTGTCGGACGCCGAGCGCAGGCTCGTCAATCGACTCATCGGAGATGTGTCCCTGATTCAATCGGAGACATTCACCCAGCTTCCACCGAAGCGGCAGGCCTTTCTTTTAGACCTGGCTTCGGATTACTTCCGGTATAAGACTGACGCCGGCGATTCCGGCGCTACGGTCTACAAAGAGCGGAATCGCGTGATCCTCACGACGAGAAGCGGGCTGCGGGTTCAGCCCGACGACCTGAAGATCGTTCCGTTCGCCAAGCAACCGGAACTGGGGCACAAGACCTCCCGGGCGAGCGTCGGCGGAGGGTGGCGGAACAACGACACATTCGAAGAAGTGACGGTGCGGGCGGGCTACCACGATTTGCTCGATCCCGAAGTCGGCTACACGCCGGATGCGCAAATTGAGCTCGCGTCGCTCAGCCTGCGCCGTTACAATCGGGCCGAGCAGACCAGGCTGGAGCGGGCGACGTTGGCCAACGTGCTCTCCCTCTCGCCGATGGATGCGCTGTTTAAGGCCCCGTCGTGGAAAATCAGCGCCGGCTATCAGACCATCCGGCATCGAGCATGCCGGTTATGCGGGAACGGCAATGTGAACGGCGGGATCGGCGCGGCGGTGGAAACGCAATGGCTCAACCGGGAGGTCTATTTTGCCTTTGCGGAAGCGGACGCCAACTACAGCCATGCCTATGAGGAGCGGCACCGCGTCGGCGGAGGGGGGACGGCCGGCATGCTGGCGGATCTGACCGATCGTTGGAAACTGATGCTCTCAGCGACCTATCTGCGGTATCCGCTCGGCGACAAGTCCGACGACGTCCGGTGGTTCGTCGGCCAACGGTACACGCTCGGACAGAATCTCGCGGTCCGGCTGGAGTACACGCACCGCGATCGGGACAACGACGTGCTGTTCACGGTGCAGGCGTTTTTTTAGAAAGCCGGTAGCGAATAGCCAGTAGCTCAGAACCTTCGCCCCTAAACTCCTGGTACAGCTACTGACTGTTCACTATTCGCCCGAGGCTTCAGATGAGTCTCCTCGATCGATTCGTCATCTATCGTCCCGATCCGCGGAAGGGTCAGGATTGGAGAGCGCGCAGAGGGCTGCCGCTGGATGATGTGGAGTTTCTGGACGCCGCCGGCATTTGACAGATGCGCGCAGCCTTTTTAGACTGTTTTTAGTGTGCTGAGTTCGGCTGAGTAGGAGGGAACACATGCAGTCACGTGAATATCGCTACACAGTTCTTTTCGAACCGGCCGAGGAGGGAGGCTACGTTGTCACCTGTCCCGCCTTGCCGGGGCTGGTGACGGAGGGTGAGACTCTGGAAGAAGCGCGAGCCATGGCGAAAGACGCCATCCGTGCATACCTGGAAAGTTTGCGCAAAGACGGGCTTCCAATCCCGCCTGACAAAGACATCCGACTCGATCCTGTGAAAGAAGAGTTGATCGTTGGGCTTGATGCCGCATGAGCCAGCGGCTGCCTCCGCTCAAGCCGAAAGAAGTCCTTCGCGCTTTGCAAAGAGCCGGGTTTTTCGTTCATCACACATCAGGCAGTCATTACATTCTCAAACATCCTGATCGACCAACTCTTCGCGTTACTGTTGCCTTCCACAGTAGAGACCTCAAGCGTAGGACCTTAGAATCAATCGTTGAGCAGTCCGGTCTTTCTGTCGAAGAATTCCTGAAGTTTCTCTAACCGGCATGCCATGGTGGTCAGGCCCTGAATTCTTTGAAGCTCAACGAACGTCCCTGTGTGACGCCTAAGGCGGGAAGACGGGACCATCATGCTTGACCGCCTCTTCATCTATCACCCCGATTCCTGGCAGGACCGGGATTGGGCCAGGGCCAGCGGTCTCCCGCTGGAGGATGTCTGGTTCCCGGCCGCCGACGGGACCAAGCTGTTCGGCTGGTATGTCGAGTCTTCGGAGACGCCGGCGGTCTTGCTTTGGTGCCACGGCAACGCGGGTAACATCATCAACCGGCTGGACAACCTGCGGGAACTCTATCGCCTCGGGCTTTCCGTCTTCCTGTTCGACTATCGTGGGTACGGCCGCAGCGAAGGCCGCCCGTCGGAAGAAGGGCTCTATCAGGACGGATTCGGCGGCTACGAGTATGTGACCCGCACCCGCCGTGTCAGACCCGAACGTCTGATCCTCTTCGGCCGTTCGCTCGGCGCGGCCGTCGCCGGGGAACTGGCCGCCCGGAAGCCGGCCGCGGGACTGATCCTGGAATCGTGCTTCCCCTCCGTCGAGACGCTCGCCAAGTTTCATTACCTCGGCTTGCCGGTGCACTGGCTCCTGGGTGCGAAGTTTCGACTCATCGACCGGATGCTGCATATCTCTCTTCCGCTGCTTGTGGTCCATGGGGATCGCGATGACTTGGTGCCGCTGCAACTCGGCCGACAGGTGTTCGAGGCGGCGAAGGAACCGAAGGCCTTCTATGTCGTCCGAGGCGCCGATCACAACAATGTCCCCTACGCAGGCGGACCCGCCTACTTCGCCCGGCTCAAAGCCTTCATTCAGAGCGCCTTGGAGAGGTGAGCGACGCAGGGCGTGACGGCAACTTCTTGTTTTTCAAGGCCGTCGAGACAGGAGGCCGACCGGCCGGAGGCTTCGGACAGCGGCGTGCTATCTTTTGTAGAAGATTCCCGCGACATCTGGCCGTTCACGTCGATCAACAGGGAGGGACGGGGTATGAAACACGTGGTGCTTTCGGTCGGGGTCGCCCTCGGATTGGCGGCCGGAATTGCCGCCTGTGACTCGGGTAGTCTTCCCGGAGACCACAAAAAAGAGACCACGGCCCCGATCGGGGACACGGCTATCCTCGCGACAACCGCGTCACCGGGGCAGGCCGACAACGATGCCGGCGTCGAGCACTACAAGGAGCGACGCTGGGACCTGGCTGAACAGCAGTTCCGCAAAGCCGTTCAAGCCGACGAGAAGCTGGCCGAGGCGCATTACAACCTCGGGTTGACGCTGGACAAGTTGGGCGATCACGAAGGCGCCGCGGCGGCCTTCAAGAAAGTCACGGAACTCTCACCGAAAAACTCGCCGTTGAGGGAGTCGGTAATCCTCAAAGAGCACGTCGGGCTGTAGCTTTTCCTTCTTTGTCCGGGAGTCGCCCAGTCTCGCAGGCGCCACCCGATGCTGTCTTCGCTTCCCGCCGGCCGGGCGCTACGAGAAACGTACGTAATTATTTGGCGCGTTCGCCGACATTCTGGTAAAGTGCGCGGGATTTTCTTTCGGCGCATGCCGAAGACACGCGCACCGCCATGGGTCTGACCACTCGTCCTGATGGCGAACAGAAGCAGAAAGGAGGAATTCGTGCGGCGACAGTGCGAAGGACTGCTGCTGATGGGCCTGACGATTACCGTGATCGGACTAGGAGGATGCGCCAACTGGTTCGACCACCGGGGCGACTTCCTCTTAGCCGCTCCGTCATCCCCTTCCGGCATCGTGCTGAGCTGGCCATCGTCGCTGGAGCAGACAAACGAGCAACCCGTCGTGTCTGTGGCGATCACCACGGATCAGCTTGGGCCGGTCCTTGCACAAGCCGTTCCCGACCCGCAGACGGCCCAGGACGAGTTCTATGATCCTTTTGCCAAACCCGGCGAAGCCCTCTCCGAACAGGAAGAGTACGATCCCTGGGAGCGGTTCAACAGCGTCATGTTCGAGTTCAATCGTAGAGTCGATCGGTATGTGGTGAAACCGGTCGCGCAGGTCTACAACTTCATTCTGCCTGATCGGGTACAGGTCGGCGTCAGCAACTTCTTTCATAACGTGCGGTTCGTGCCTCGGTTCGTGAACAACCTCTTTCAGGGAAAAGTCAAAGGGGCCGGATTGGAACTGGGGCGTTTTGTCGTGAACACGACGTTGGGGATCGCCGGATTCTTCGACGTCGCGAGGGACGGGTTCAATTGGCAGACGCCCGATGAAGACTCGGGCCAGACGCTCGGCGTGTATGGAGTCGGCCCCGGTCCGTATGTGGTGTTGCCCCTGCTTCCGCCGCTGACGGTCCGGGATGCCGTCGGGTACGTGGTCGACCTCGCGCTCGACCCGATCAACTGGCTGGTGTTTCCCGTGGTCGAAGTGGAGGGGGTTCCGTCACTGGTCGCCCACAAGAATCGCACCACGTCAACGTTTGCCCAGCTCGGCACCCGTGTCGGCCAGATCGTCAACGAGCGGTCGCTGAACTTGGAGACGTTCGAAGGAGTGGAAGAAGCGACGCTCGATCTTTATACCGCCGTGCGCAACGCCTATCTGCAGAAGCGGGCGAAGGCGATCCGGGAGTAAAAAAGCCGTTGGCAGGTTCGTCTTGTTTGTTGCGTTGATCTGGTTACGAACCAAACAAACCCGACAAACGAGACAACCAACAAACTCGCTACTTGATGATGCCCAGTTCGCGTCCGACCGTCGCGAAGGCTTGCACGGCGCGTTCGAGTTGCGCGCGTGTGTGGGCGGCCGAGATCTGCACGCGAATCCGCGCCTGCCCCTTCGGCACCACCGGATAGCTGAATCCCACCACATAGATCCCTTCCCGGAGCAGCCGGTCCGCCATCTGCGTCGCCAGTTTGGCCTCGCCGAGCATGATCGGAATGATCGGATGGTCGCCGGAGATGAGGGTGAAGCCGAGCGCCGTGAGCTGCGACCGAAAGAACGCCGTGTTCTCGCGGAGCGCGGTTCGTAACGCGTCCCCTTGCGCCACAAGCTTCAGCGCCTGGAGCGCGGCGGCCGTGATCACCGGCGGCAGGGCGTTCGAAAACAGATACGGCCGCGAACGCTGTCGGAGCAACTCGACGATCTCGGCCCGTCCCGAGGTGAAGCCGCCCGCCGCGCCGCCCAGCGCCTTACCCAGCGTGCTGGTGACGAGGTCGATCCGGTTCGCGACGCCGAAGTGGTCCGGGGTCCCGCGTCCGCCCTTGCCGAGCACGCCGGTCGCGTGGCTGTCGTCCACGGCGATCGCCGCGTCATAGCGCTCCGCCAGTGCCACGATCTCGTCAAGCTTCGCCGGATCGCCGTCCATGGAAAACACGCCGTCGGTGGCGATCAGCCGGAGCCGACAAGAAGACGCCTCCTTCAACTTCGCCTCCAGGTCGTGCATGTCGGAGTGGGCGTAGCGGAACCGCTTGGCCTTGCACAATCGGATTCCGTCGATCAGGCTGGCGTGATTCAACGCATCGCTGATGACGGCGTCCCGTTCGTCAAGCAGGGTTTCGAACAGACCGGTGTTAGCGTCAAAGCAGGAGCTGTACAGGATCGTATCGCCGGTCCCCAGGAAAGTGCTGATCGCCTGCTCGAGGCGCTTGTGCAGATCCTGCGTCCCGCAAATGAAGCGGACGGACGCCATTCCGTACCCATGGTGCTTGAGCCCGTCGATTGCCGCCTGGCGGACATCGGGGTGATTCGCCAATCCCAGATAGTTGTTCGCACAGAGATTGAGGACCTCCCCTTGCGCCACCCGGATTTCGGCACCCTGCGGACCGAGGATCTGGCGTTCGGCTTTGTACAGACCGGAGGCGCGAATCTCGGCCAACTGTTCGGCGACGGCTTTTTTGAAGGAATGGTAAGCCATGGATCTTCGCGCCAGACGTGCGAGACAGGGGGGACCCATTGCTTCCAGATGCAATGGGCCTCGGCGCGAAGTGAAGGATTTACTCGTCGCGCCTTTCTCGCCTGTCCCGCCTTCTCTACGGAACCAACACCACCTTCCCACACTGCCCGGATTTGATCAATTCAAAGCCTTGCGTGAACTCGGCCATGGGCAAGGTGTGGGTGACAGCCGGTCTGACATTGAGCCCGGCCTTGAAGAGCCCGGCCAGGCGGTACCAGGTGCCGAATAGCCGCCGTCCGGTGACGCCGTACACGCGGATGCCCTTGAAGATGATCTCATTAGGGAGATCGAAACAGACTTGCCCGGTCGGAATGCCGAAGAGGGTCACCCGCCCGCCGTTCTTCACCGAACGGAACGTCTGGTGCAGCGCGGCGGGATCGCCGGACATTTCCAACGCCGTGTCCACACCCTCGCCGCCGGTCATCTCGAGAATCGCCGCCGCGATCTGCTCCGGCGAATCCGTCTTGGCATTGATCGTGTGGTGGACCCCCAGCTGCTTGGCTAGCCCCAAGCGGTAGTCGCTCACGTCGGAGGCGATGATGACGGAAGCGCCGGCGACCTTGGCGACGGCGGCGGCGAAGAGCCCGGTGGGTCCGCAGCCGGTGATCAGCAGCGTTCGTCCGGCCAGGTCCTCGGCCAGGGCGGCGTCCACCGCGTTTCCCAACGGTTCTTGGATGCAAGCCAGCTCCGGCGGGATCTCCGGCGAAGTTTTCCAGAGCACTCGCTCGGGCAGGGCGACAAATTCGGCGTAGGAGCCGTCCCGATCGACGCCAAGAATGCGGTAATCCCGGCAGACGTGGGCTTGGCCGGTCCGGCATTGGAAACAGCGTCCACAGGTGATGTGCGACTCCGCCGCGACATAATCCCCGACGGACACCAGCGTGACATCCGGCCCCACCTCCACAACCTCGCCGCACATCTCATGGCCGATGATGCGGGGCGGGTGAATCCGGCTCTGGGCCCAGTCGTCCCAATTGTAGATATGCGCATCGGTTCCGCAAATGGACGTCGCTTTTACCCGGACGATCGCTTCCCCCGGGCCCGGCGTCGGGTCCGGCCAATTGGTCAACGTCAAACCGGGTTGCGAGGTGGCTTTGACGAGGGCCCTCATTCCATCTCCGTTTATGTCCATTATACACAAGGTGTGAAAATCCCCCACGCTGCCTGGGAGAAAAAAAAGAGGGTTGAACAGCCAAGAGGGTCTCGGTAGGATTCGGCCATGATTCGGTGGGCACAGCGGTCCCTCTGGGCCGTCGCCGTTCTGGGCGCATCGTGTATGGTCCTCGCCTCCGACGCCACGGGCGCTCCGTCGCAGCCGACCTCGCCCGGTACATCCAAACGATGGGTCCAGTTCGAACTGGTTGGTGTCGACCCCGACGGGGTGGTGTCGCTCGACAAGAGTTTCGAGCTTGCCGTGATTCTTGGTGGAGTTCCCCCAGGGAGTGATCCCGTCGTCGCGGTGTTCGACACCCCCTGGTTCAAGCGGCGGATCGTTCCCATGGACCCGGATTCGACCCCGACGACCTTGCGAGGGTCGGTGGTGTTGGAGCCTCATCCGCTGAGCGCGACGTCGGTCCCGCCCAAGGCGGCGAGGATTCAAGTGACCTTCGCGCGCTTTCGGAACATGAAGCTGGAGCGGCTCATGACCCGGGTCGTCTATGTGACACTGGGCCGGCCCGAAGCGGCTGCACAAGGGGACACGATGGCGGCGACGGCGGAAGAAGAGAAAGACGCGGGCGACGCGTCGCAGGATGAAGCCCAGTTGGAAGTGCAGCCGGATGTGAAGCCGATGGCCAACGCGCTGATTTCCGAGGAAGACCTGCTGCCTCTGCCGACGCCCGACGAGGGCAACGCGTATTGGCATGAGGTGAGCCGGTTGATCAGCCGCAGTTGGAGTCACCGGATGCGCCACCAGCGGCAGATTCCCGCGAGAGAGACCGTGCGGGTCCGCTTTCGGATGTACGCGAGCGGTCACGCCCAGTTGATCGAGATCGAGCGGGGGTCCGGGGTGCGCGACATCGACGAGGCCGGCATTCAGGCCATCGTCCAAGCCGAACCGTTCCCGCCGTTTCCGGAGGAGTTGGGAGCGCAGGCCGTCGATGTGCACATCCGGATGCGGACCGGTTTGCACTCCGTGGTCAAGAACGTCCAATCTCCGAATAGCCGGCGCAACGGTGCCGCGACGGTGACCCCGCAGCCCAAACCTTGACTGTTCGACGTCCAGCCTTACCCCCCAAGAACAGGCGAAGCCGATCATGAGAGCCATGGTCTTGGAGAAACCCGGCGAGGTGGCGGTTGGCCCGCTCGTCCTGCGCGACGTGCCCGTCCCGGAGGCGAGAGGAGACCAGGTGCGCATCCGGGTCCGCGCCTGCGGCGTCTGTCGAACCGACTTGCACATTGTGGAAGGAGAGCTGCCACCGGGAAAACAGCCGGTGATTCTTGGCCATCAGGTCGTCGGGATCGTGGATCAGGTCGGCAGGGAGGTCGCCGACGTGAAGGAGGGCGACCGTGTCGGCATCGCCTGGCTTCAGGAGACCTGCGGCCGGTGCGAGTTCTGCACAAACGGGCGGGAGAACCTCTGCCTCTCGGCGACATTCACCGGGTACCATGTGGACGGCGGCTATGCCGAATGGGCGGTTGTGCCCGCCCGCTTCGCCTATCCGGTCCCGCCGGTTTTCAACGACGACGAAACGGCGCCCCTGCTCTGCGCCGGCATCATCGGCTATCGGGCGCTGCGGCTCAGCGGCGTCAGGCCTCGACAACGGCTGGGGCTCTACGGGTTCGGCGCCTCGGCCCATATCGCCATCCAAGTGGCGCGGCATCGGGGCTGCTCGGTCTATGTGTGTTCCTTGAAGGAAGAACATCGTGCGCTCGCCCGTGAACTGGGCGCGGTCTGGGTCGGCGGGGCGGCCGACCTGCCGCCCGACAAATTGCACGGCGCCATCATCTTCGCGCCGGCCGGCGAACTGGTGCCGCCGGCGCTGCGGGCATTGGAGCGGGGCGGCACTCTGGCTCTGGCGGGCATCCATATGACGACGATTCCACCGTTGGACTACGACGTCGATCTGTTCGGTGAACGAGTCATCCGCAGCGTGACGGCGAACACGAAGCAGGACGGGCTCGACCTGCTGCGGGAAGCGGCGGCCATTCCGATTCGTCCCCGCACGCAGCGGTTCCGGTTAGAAGAGGCGAATCAGGCCCTCCAGGCGCTCAAGGCCGGGACGATCAAGGGCGCCGGTGTACTCGTGCTGTGAACATGAAGCCATCAGCCATCGGCGTACTTTCCATAGCTGAAGACTGATAGCTGATAACCGGCGGCTGAAAACCGACCGCTCCTCCCGCGCCTCGTTGAGCGTGACAAGCGGGCCTGGAAAATCAAGCGCGGTCCTGTGTAGGATGGGCGCAATGACGCGCGCGATGACAACTCTCTTCCTGACGATCCTAGGCCTGCTCCCGGTCTCCGGCGTCTGGGCGCTGGAATTCACTGCCGACCAGATCACCAAAATCGACGGCCACGTCCGTAAGGCCAATATCTATTACCGGGACGACATGTGGCGCATCGAGCATCACAACCTCGGCCCGGTCAACGTCACGATCGTCCGCAAGGACAAGCAGGTGATGTGGCTGCTGCTCTCGCGGATGAAGCACTTCAAGACGGTCCCGTACGATCCCGAGCAGGCGCCCAAAGTCAGCGAACATCTCGACGGCGAGGTTTCGCGCGAAGAGATCGGGACCGAGGTGCGGGAGGGCCATCCCACGATCCTGTACGAAGTCACCGTCAAGCAAGGCGACCGGACCGACGTCTATTATCAATGGTTCGCCACCGATATCCGGTTCCCGATGAAACTCGCGCGCAAGGACGGCAGTTGGATCGTGGAATACCAGCATGTGAAGCTCCGGTCCGTCTCGGATTTTCTCTTTCAGTTGCCGGTGAACTTTCGGCCCCTCGAAGAATTCGACGGGCTCCCGCAGGAAAAGAAAGACAAAGGCATGTAGGCCAAGGGGGAAAACGACGGTGCGGGCGCGAAATGCGATGTTGGCCGGAGTGCTGTTTGCGGTGACCATGGGCGGTGTCGGTTGGGCGCTGGATGTGGCGGATGTGACGCCGGAATGGACCCCGGAAGGGAAGAAGATCGCCGCGGAGCGGGCCAAGCTGCCGGCGAAGGATGAGATGGTGCGGATCCCCGCGGGCTGGTTCCTGATGGGCAGCGACAAGAAGGTGGACAGGAACGCCTATCCGCCGGAGTTGCCGCAGCGGAAAGTCTATCTGGACGCCTATGACATCGACAAATATGAAGTGACGACCGTGCAGTTTCTGAGGTTCGTCCTGGCGATGGACCGGTCCCCGCTGGTGGATTGGAAATACGACGGCGGCAATTTCCAGGAAGCGATGGCGTCCCATCCGGTGATGCATGTGTCCTGGTACGACGCGGAAGCCTACTGCAAGTGGGCCGGGAAGCGGTTGCCGACCGAGGCCGAATGGGAAAAGGCGGCGCGGGGCGAGGACGGGCGCATCTATCCCTGGGGGAACCAGCCGGCCGGATTGTCCCGCGCGAACTTCGGCCGAACGGGATTGTCGGGACCGGTCCGCGATCGACCGGAGCGGCTGCTGCTGTATCCTCCCATCATCTCCGTGGACAAGTACGAGAACGCGGTCAGCCCGTACGGGGTGTTTCAAATGGCGGGCAACGTCGCGGAGTGGGTGGCGGACTGGTACGACCCCGCCTACTACAAGACCGCTCCGGACAGGAATCCGAAGGGACCGGAGCGCGGCACGCAGAAGGCCTTCCGCGGGGGCGGGTGGATTGACAGCACGCCTGTCGTGCGGGCCGCCCAGCGCAACGGAACCGATCCGAACACGAAAATGAACTGGCTCGGCTTCCGTTGCGCGCGCGACGCGAAGGAGAGCGGGGACCAGGCCGAGGCGAAGCCGCGGCAGACCGGCTGACACTGAATGAGGGGAACGCGTGAGCTCGGCGCGGACTGCCTTCACTGTGTCTCGTCCCTCGCCCCTGACGAACTCCGGCGTTTGGCATCGAGGATAGGATGCGCCCGCTCGCTGGCTTCCCTGACCAGGATGCCCATTTTGGGGTGGGAAGGCTCCAGGTCCACGGGCAGACCGTAGCTGCGGAGGCGCTCGCTGGCGGTCGGGCCGATCGAAGCTATGACGACGCCTTGCAGCGCTTGCCGAAACTGGTCCGTCTTCTTGTCCTCCTCCAGCAGTTGCATCAGATGGTCCACTTGCGCCGCGTTAGTGATCAGCACCACGTCCACCAGGCCGGCTAGGATCGCGTTCAGCGCCTGCTTGAGCGGGCCTGTATCCTCCGGCAACGCCCACCGATAGACGGGCACCCGTGTCACGCGCGCGCCGCGCGTGGCCAACGCCTCCAGGAATTCCACATTCGAGACGCCGTACTCCTGCACGGCGATATGGAGCCCTTTGACCGGTCCTCGCGCATCGAGCGCCTGAAGGATGTCGCGCCACGTGTTGGGCTCCGGGACAGTCAGCTCGGGAGTCAGACCGAGGTCTTTGAGAACCGCCACCGGCTTCGGCCCCCGCGCGACGAGGCACGTGCGGGAGAGCGCCGCCTTGACGGCCTCCAACGGATAGCGGGTCTGCAGCACGTCCGCCAGCGCGCGCGTCCCCACGCCGGTAAGCAGGATGACCATGTCCACCCGGCCGGCCAGCAGGTGCTCGCCGAACCGGAGCGCCTCCGCGTTGTTGTCCAGCGGGACCTCGCGCAGCGCGGGAGCGACGAGCGGCCGGCCACCATGGCGCTCGATCAGCCGCGCCATCTCCGCTCCCATGCGGCTTTCGAAGGCGGCGACGGCAAGGCCTTGAAAATGTGATTTGGCGATTTGGCGATCTGGTGAAGTCATCGAGTCTTGCGATAGCGGCTTAGAAGCCTATTGAGCCGGATAGCGAGCCCTGATCCGAAGATATTGGTCTCGGAAAAAACGTCTTTCTCCGCTTCCCGAAAGGATCCTCTCCCTCCCGCGGGAGGGAGAGGAAACAGGTGAGGGTGGTATCCGAGAAGAACCTCCTCACCGCAGCCTCTCCCCCAATAGGGGCGAGGAGAATAGAGCACTCAAGATCGGAAAGAATTTCGGATCAGGGCTAGGTGCTTCGCGCTTTGGCCGTCTTGCGAGCGGTCGAGAATATCGCCAGAAGCTCTTTTGTCTCGTTCGCGATCGCCTGGATTTCCTCGGGAGTGACAATCCCGGCTTCTTCTAGAAGTTCACACCAGAAGAGCGTCTCATCGCTTCTTCAACGACAGTGCCGAGCTTCGCAACGAATTCAGCTTTCGATCGTCCCCGGCAAGCCGCTCGATAATTTGCGGCGACGGCCGTTCCTGCCCGAAGCAACTGATCACCGATCACCCTCGCTTCTCTTCCATTCGTGAGTCGTTGAGACAGTTTCACGATGAGAAGGGCGAAGCGCTTTGTTCGTTTTCTCAGATCTTCTGCTTGAGTGCTCCCCAACACTTCACCAAATCGCCGGATCGCCAAATCCTACTTGACTACTGCGTCCTTCGCACATCGGAACCCGGTCGACTCGTTCCGGATCGTCGGGTCGCTTTTGACCCGGGTGAAGATCCGGACCAGCGGCGTCTCGACCTGCCAACCTGAACTGCGGATCACCTTGTGCGTGCCGGTGTCGGGTCCTTTGGGGTTCTTAGCCGGGCTTTTCTCGTAGTATGAGGGGTCATACCAGTCCGCCACCCATTCCCAGACGTTGCCGGCCATATCGTAGGCGCCATAGGGACTCTTGCCCGCTTCGTAACTCCCGACCGGCATGAGCGTTTTCTCGCCGATCCATTGCTGGTTGTAATTCAGGTGCTTGGCCGTCGGCTCGACGTTGCCCCAGGGGAAACGCCGGTCCTCCGTGCCCTTGGCGGCTTTTTCCCATTCGGCTTCGGTCGGGAGCCGCTTGCCGGCCCACTTACAGTAGGCTTCCGCGTCGTACCAATCGACGTTGATGACGGGCCGGTCCGTCAAGGACTCGGAGATCGCGACCCCCTGCCACAAGTTGCGGGTAGGATTCTTGGGGTTTTGCGGGACGCGATGGCCGGTGGCTTTGACGAATGCGAGGTATCGACCGTTGGTGACTTCGTATTTGTCGATGTAGAACGCATCCAAGTAGACCTCATGGCGGGGATACTCATCGCGGCCGCCGTCCCGGTCGCCGGCCGGCACTCCCATGGGGAAAGGCCCAGCGGGTACCAGGACCATCGGCGCACCGTCTTGGCCGGTGATCTCGGCCGGAAGCCCCTTCGGGTCCGGCGATGAGGCGGCTAGGGTCGGGACGGTCTGGATCGCAAGGGCGACAAACAGAGACAGAACGAGAACCAGGTACGAGAGAGAGGTTCGAACACACATGGTACTGAACTCCTTGGTTTGAACCGGGTCATCGACCGGCATGGTACCACAGGCGATCGGCGAACCGACAGGCGCGTGGGAATCCCCCGACTCCGGCGTGAGCGTGCGGATCGGCCGGAATTACCGTTGACGGGATGACGACATCTCCCTACTATACCCGTCAAGAAAGCAGCGAATCGCCAAAGTGAATAGCAAGAATTTATTTGTGAGCCTGAAGCTTACGCGGCCGGATAAAAGTAGAAGCGTCAAGTGACAGCGGATTGCCTAAAGCTGTTTGCTGTTCGCTACCGGCTACCCGCTATTTTTTTGCAGATGTCCATGCCGACACCCCCGCATCGAGGCTTGCGTCACTTGGCGTTGCGAGTGACCGATCTCAAGCGATCACGCTTGTTCTATGAGCGCCTGCTCGGCATGAAGGTCGTCTGGGAGCCGGATCCCGACAACGTCTATTTCAGCTCCGGGACCGACAATCTGGCCTTGCATCAGATTCCACAGGCGGACATGGCTTACTACCAACCGTCGCGCGGCCAGTTGCTGGATCACTTCGGCGTCATCATGGACAGCCCTGAATCGGTGGATCGGATGTTCCAGGCGGTGAACCGGGAACTCGAGGCGCTGGGTGGAAAGCTCGTGAAGCCGCCCAAGCGCCACCGCGACGGAAGCTACTCGTTCTATTTCGCCGATCCGGACGGCAATGTCATTCAGGCGCTGTATGAACCGACGATCAGCAGGAAAACGTAATGGCGTGACGCGTCATGCGTGAAGCGCGAGGATCATATCGTTCCGCATAACGGATTACGATTACGCATCACCTTTCACGGACTTGCATGAGCCGAATCTGGGACAGCTTTCCGCGCGATCAGTATCTCGGTCTCGCACCCTGGACGTGGGTCCAGTTGGAGAGCGCCGAGCCGCCGGGGCCGTTTCCCTTTATCGGCGGCGTCGCGCCGGAGGTCGTCGCCAGCCTGCACGAAGCGCACGGCCTCCTCTTGAGTTGCGTCGAAACGGCGATCAGCGATATCTTCTCCCGCCGCGCTCCGCTCGACGATCCCTCGCTGCGGACCCGCCTGGAGGACGCGTACGCCGAATTGGTCCAGTCGCGGCCGCACCTGAGCCGGCACATCCGCTGCGGCCGCAAACCGGACGGGACCTTCTCCTGGGAGTTTCCGCTGGATCCGGCCAAGTCCGCCACCCTCACCAACGCGGGCCTGCGCATCTTTCAAGCGGTCACGCGACAGGCGATCCCGTTGGGCTTCGAGCGTCCGATGGGCCCGGCCGTGGGCAAGCTCCTGGGGTTCTTGGACGGGACGCATCGGGGGGAAGAAATCCGCACGGTGGTGACCTCCGCCGGGAGGGATGCCGAGCGTACATTGACGCGCGTGATGGAGCTGCTGCTCCGGCATGAATGCCTGGTCCGGTCCGCTCATGCGACGGTGCGAACCCGCTGGCTGGAGGCGACGCGGGATCGAGACACGGTGCACCTCGGCCACGCCGCGCTGCTCTACCGGCAGCGGGAGCAGTTCTTTCTTTTCGATCCCTGGCTCATGCCCTGGTTCGCCGAGGCGCCGGTGCCGTCCCTCTGGGTCTCGCTCCTGCCCCGTCCGTCGGCCATTTTCTTGACGCACGACCATGACGACCACGTGGACCCGCGGACGTTGCTGCATATGCCCAAGGACGTGCCGGTGTTCGTGCCCAGCCGGAGGAATCGGCGCAGGCTGTACTACGACTATCTTCCGCTCCTGCGAGAGTTGGGGTTTGGCCAGATCGTCGAGCTGGCGCACGGCGAAACCTGGGCGTTCGACGGCGGGGCGGTGGCGTCGGTGCCCTTCTTCGGCGAAGACCCCTGCGACCTGGAAATGCCGCGGAACTGCTACCTCATCACCGATCGCGGCCATAATACCCTGGTGCACGCGGACAGCGGGCCGACGAACTCGGGCAGGTCGGCGATCAAGGAAGGCGTGATCCAGGACCTCGTCAAGCGCTACGGGCCGATCGCCACGGTCTTCGCGTCGCAGCAACAACTTTTGGAAGTGCGGACCTACGCCGCCCATGCGTGCCTCTCGCATCCCGGCCGCTGGCTGGAGGTCGGCGAGAACGGGTATCTGACCAACTCCTATCTGGCCGAGTTGTGCGCGACCGCGCAGGCCAAGCTCTTCGTGTCCTATGCGACCGGCGGCGCCGATTGGTACCCGGACCATCTGTCGTTCATGTTCAGCCGGCGCAATCCGGCCCGGACCGCGCTCCTCACCGCCAATTGGGAGCCGCCGGAAAAATTGAAAGAGCTTCTGGAACCGCAGGGCTGCAAGTATCATTACAGCCGCGCGCTGGATCTCTTTCGACCTCGATCCGACGGCCACGTCGACGTGCTCTCCATCGCGGATCAACTGTCACCGATGAATCTGTATCGGCTGGATCACGGCGATCCCCCCTTCGCGCGTCAGGGCGCATGAAAGTAAGGTTCTCCAGGCACGGCGTGAGGAAACAATGATCGACGCAAAGACTTCTCCCAATGCCTCTATGCCCCGCGTGGCGGTGATCGGCTCCGGCTATTGGGGCAAGAACCTCGTCCGCAACTTCCATGAGCTGGGCGCGCTCGCGGCGATCTGCGACAGCAATGAAGACACGCTGCGGCAGTTCGCCGCTCAGTATCCGGGGTGCCGGACCTATCGGGCCTTCGGCGAAGTGCTGCGGGACGGGTCGATCGCCGGCGTCGCCATCGCCACGCCGGCGGAAACCCACGCCAACCTCGTACGGGAAGCGCTGCTGGCCGGCAAGGATGTGTGCGTCGAGAAACCCCTCTGTCTCTCCGTGCAGACGGGAGAAGGGCTGGTCGCGTTGGCCCAGGAGAGGGAGCGCATCCTCATGGTCGGCCACCTGCTCTGGTACCATCCGGCCATCATGCGGTTGAAGGAGCTGGTCGAAGGCGGAGAGCTTGGGCGCATCCAATACATTTATTCCAATCGGCTCAACCTGGGGAAGATTCGGCGGGAAGAGAACATCCTCTGGTCCTTTGCGCCCCACGATATTTCGGTCATTCTGGGCTTGCTCGGCGAGATGCCCGATACGGTGCATGCGCAAGGCGGCAACTATCTCCACCAACGGATCGCGGACGTGACGGTGAGTTTGCTGTCCTTCCCCAGCGGCGTAAAGGCGCACGTGTTCGTGTCCTGGCTGCACCCGTACAAAGAGCAGAAGCTCATCGTGGTCGGCGACCGGAAGATGGCGGTCTTCGACGACCTGGAAAAGAAGGACAAGCTGCTGCTGTACCCGCATTCCATCGAATGGAAACATCACGTGCCGGTGCCGAACAAGGCGGAGGCGCAGACCGTCGCGTTCGAGCCGGTCGAGCCGCTGCGGGCCGAGTGCCAGCATTTTCTCGACTGCATCAGCACCCGTCGGCGGCCGAGGACCGACGGCGATGAAGGGCTCCGAGTCCTGCGCGTGCTGCAACAGTGCCAGGAGGCGCTGGAGGTGCGGCCGTTTCTTTCGAGTGCGTCGCCCAAGCCGGCGCAACCGGCGCGTCCCTATTTCGCCCACGAGTCGGCCTTCATCGACGAGGGGGTCGAGATCGGGGAGGGGACGAGCATCTGGCATGTGTCGCACGTGCTCAAGGGCTCCCGCCTCGGGAAGCACTGCAAAATCGGGCACAACGTGGTGATCGGTCCCAACGTGGTGATCGGCAACGGGGTCAAGATCCAAAACAACGTCTCGGTCTACGAGGGAGTGACGTTGGAGGACGGCGTCTTCTGCGGCCCCTCGATGGTCTTTACCAACGTGATCAACCCGCGCAGCGAAATTCCCCGCATGAAGGAGCTCAAGCCGACGCTGGTTCGCCGGGGAGCGACGCTGGGCGCCAACTGCACGATCGTCTGCGGCATCACCATCGGCCGTTACGCCTTCGTCGGAGCCGGGGCGGTCGTGACCAAAGACGTGCCGGACTATGCGTTGGTCGTCGGCACTCCCGCGAAGCTTACCGGCTGGATGTGCGAGTGCGGCGTGAAGCTGAACGTGAAGGGCGCGAGGGCCGCCTGTCCGGCCTGCGGAAAACGCTACAGAAAAGAGCGCGAGCGGATGACGCCCGCATCGTAGTAGCGGGCGCGCGCGGCGGAAACGCGGGCGAGAGGCACGAATCATGAGTCAGTCGAGTTCGTCTCATCAAATGATTCTGGTGACCGGGGTGGCCGGCTTCATCGGCTACCACGTCGCCCGGCGGTTGCTCGAGCGAGGCGACCGGGTGCTGGGGCTGGACAATGTCAACCCGTACTACGACGTCCGGCTGAAAGAAGCGCGCTTGGCCCAGTTGTCTCCGTTCGAGCGTTTCGGGTTCGTGAAACGGGACCTGGCGGACCGCAACGCCATGCGGGCGCTCTTCACGGAGCATCCGATCCGCTGCGTCGTGCACTTGGCGGCCCAGGCGGGCGTCCGCTACTCCCTGGTCAACCCGCACGCCTACACCGACAGCAACATCGAAGGATTCATGAACATCCTGGAGGGGTGTCGGCACGCCCGGGTGGAGCATCTGGTGTACGCCTCCTCCAGTTCGGTGTACGGCGGCAACACGCATATGCCTTTCTCGGTCCACGACAATGTGGACCATCCGGTGTCGCTCTACGCCGCGAGCAAGAAGGCGAACGAGCTGATGGCCCATTGCTATGCCCACCTGTACAAGATTCCCTGCACGGGCTTGCGGTTCTTCACTGTGTACGGGCCGTGGGGCAGGCCGGACATGGCGCTCTTCATCTTCACCAAGGCGATTCTCGAAGGGCGGCCGATCGAGGTCTTCAACTACGGCAAGATGCAGCGCGACTTCACGTACATCGACGACATCGTCGAGGGGGTGGTCCGGGCCCTCGATCGCCCAGCGCAGCCCGATCCTGCCTGGTCCGGCGAGCGGCCGGACCCCGGTGCCAGTTCCGCGCCCTATCGCCTCTACAACATCGGGAACCACCAGCCGGTCGATCTGCTTCGCTTCATCGAGGTGCTCGAGCAGGTGCTCGGCAAAAAAGCCGAGAAGAAGCTCCTCCCCATGCAGCCCGGCGACGTGCCCGCCACCTACGCCGACATCGACGACCTTACGCGCGACGTCGGCTTCCAACCCGCCACGCCGATCGAAGTCGGCATCCCGCGCTTCGTGCAGTGGTATCGCGAATTTTATAAGGTGTGAGAGGCGACGGCCGGGCTGGACTTCTGCCGCTGAAGACACCTCCGGGGGCACCCGACCAAGCCTTGCCTGCTCGAATCCCGTACACTCGGCTGCAGCGGCCTCAAACAGTACAGGCTGCGCCCTTGCGTTTCATGAGCAAGGGCTGCGCGCCGCGGCACGTTGTGTCCCGCCCCCTCCCGGGTACCCATTGCCCGGTTGCCTGTAATGGGTGAAAGCGGCAGCACTCCAGCCCGCCCTCGTCTCCCCTCCCAAACGGCCCTGGCCTTGAGGAAGCAATGAGCCCGGCCATCTCCTCTTCACACGTTGAGCGGCGTAATTTGTCCCAGACTTGACGGAGCGAGGTTGGTTTCTATCTGGTAGTGCGAGGGGCTTGCTCTATCGGCAGCCTAGAAAAGGCAAGGGCTGCTTGGTTTTTATGTCACCAAGATCCGTTTCATTCTTTTGAGTTCCCGCTCCAGTCGGTCGAGGCGCGACTCCGTGCTTCCGCGATCTTTGACGCTCTTTTTCACAAGCCGACCGAGTAGGTTCTGATAGGGCACACCGGTCCGCTGGGAGATTCGTTTGAGGCTCCGGAGACTCTCGGCGTCGATATTGATCGTCACCTTGACGGTCTTGTCTCCTGCCAGCGCCGCTCGAATCTTGGCCGTGCCCGCCTTATCGATTTTCATCCGTCCGTGTCTTGGTGGTCGCATCGTACAACTCCGAAACTTTCGCCACTCGGCCGATCCTTCAGTTCAAAGGGATTGTCGGCGCAGTTGTTGCTCGATCATGTCCGGCGTGATTCCTTCCAAGCTGGGCAGGACCAGGTGAGCCTCCGTCAGTTGATCGGCCGGGTAGGTGGTGGCGAGGGCGACGACCTTCATGCCGGCGGTCAGTGCCGCGCGGATGCCGGCGCGGGAATCTTCGAGGACCAGGCATTCCTCCGCCCTGATCAGCGGGGGCTGTGGCGCCAGCCCGTTGACGCGTTTCAGGGTCAATTCATAGATCTCCGGGTCCGGCTTGCCGGTCGTCGTGTCTTCAGCCGAGACAATCACCGGGAAATCCCGCTCAATCGGCGTATCGCGCAGCGCGTCGAGGATCTGCTCGCGCCGTCCGCCGGAGGCGATGGCCAGCCGACGGGTTTGGGCGGCCGACCTTACGAATTCGACGACGCCGGGAAACAACTCCGGCTTGTGGGTCGCCGTATAGTCTCGAAAGAGAACGGCCTTCCGTTCCATGATCGACCGCAGCCTGGCCGGGTCGCAGGAGCCGGTCGCCGCTGTCAGCAACGCCGTCGCGCAGTTCCGTTCGTCCATCCCAAGGTAGGGACCGTAATAGTCGTCCTTGGTCAACGAGAGTCCGTGCTCCTTCAGCGCCTGCTGGAAGGTAAGGAGATGGGGCGTCTCGTCGTCGGCGATGACGCCGTTGAAGTCGAAGATGATCGCTCTGATGTTGGCCATGGCGCGCCTCACTCTACCCGACGAGAGGCCGCGCAACAAGACACGCTCGCTTGCCCGCCCGCGCTCCCTCCTGTATGCTCCGGCTTGTCCAAGATCGCTTAGGGGATAATCGGGTTCGCACCGGAGCCGGCGGTCGACAGCCGACTGCCGATGACCAAAGGCAGGCATATATGACCGATCATACCGTCCTCCGAGAACTGCTGCTGATCTTCGTCGTCTCGATCGGCGTCGTGTTTCTGTTCCATCAGTTCCGGCTGCCTTCGATCGCGGGGTTTTTGGCGGCCGGCGCGTTGATCGGCCCGCAGGGGCTGAATCTGGTGTCCGATCTGACGCAGGTCGAGGTGCTTGCCGAAATCGGGATCGTCCTGCTGCTGTTCACGATCGGTATCGAGTTTTCCTTGGCGAATCTGAAGGCCGCCCGGCACGTCCTGTTGCTGGCCGCGCCGATCCAGGTCGGCGGGGTGCTCGTCCTGGCATTACTCGCCGGAGGGCTGGCGGGAATGCCCATGCAACAGGGCATCTTCTGGGGCTGTCTCCTATCGCTCAGCAGCACCGCGATCGTACTCAAGGCGCTCGCCGATCGCGGAGAGACCGATTCGATGCACGGGCGCATGACGGTCGGCATCCTGATCTTTCAGGATCTCGCGGTCGTGCCGATGATGCTGCTGACCCCGATTCTGGCGAGCCCCGAAGAGGACGCGGCGAAGACCGTGTTGCTCGCGCTGGCCAAATCGGCTGTGCTCGTCGGCGTCATCGTGGCGGCGGCTTGGTATCTCGTACCCAAGTTGCTGGAGCACATCGTCAGGAGCCGCAGCCGGGAGCTGTTCCTGCTGACGATCATCGTGTTGTGTCTCGGTATCGCGTGGCTGACGTCCTTGAGCGGCTTGTCCCTGGCCCTGGGCGCCTTCATCGCGGGACTGGTCATTTCCGAATCGGAGTACAGCCATCAAGCGATGGCCGAAGTGCTCCCTTTTCGCGATAGCTTCAGCAGTCTGTTCTTTGTCTCGCTCGGCATCCTGATGGATGTGCGCGTGGTCCTGGCACATCCCGTCTTGGTCGTCGGAGTGATCGCGGCTGTTTTGATCGGGAAATTTCTCGCGGGCGCGGGCGCGGTGCTGGCGGCGGGCCACCCCCCGCGCTCCGCGGTGCTGACCGGCGTCGCCTTGGCGCAGGTCGGAGAGTTCAGTTTCATCCTGGCACAGGAAGGCGAGAAAACCGGGCTGCTGACCGGGGAGCCCTATCAACTGTTCCTGGCCGTCTCCGTCCTGACCATGGTGATCACGCCGTTTCTGATCCAGTGGTCGCCGCACTTGGCCAGACGGACCGAAGCGCTGCAGCGGTTACACCACCTGCTGCCGGGGCGGACGATGGCCCATGTCGCGTTAGCCGAGGGGCAACAGCTCAAAATCAGGGATCACGTGATCATTGTGGGTTACGGGCTTAACGGCCGGAACCTCGCCCGGGTACTTGCAGAGACCGAGATTCCCTATGTCGCCCTCGACCTCGACGGCGATACCGTCAGGCGGGAATCGCGTCACGGTTTGCCCATTTTCTATGGGGATGGGACGAACCCCCACGTGCTGCGGCACATGAAGGTCGAAGAAGCCAAGGTCCTGGTGCTGGCCCTCTCCGATCCATTCACCACCCGCCGAGCAGTGCAGGTGGCGAGGGCGCTGAACCCCAAGCTGCACATCGTCGTCCGGACCCGGTATCTCCGCGAACTTGAGGAGTTGCATCAATTGGGGGCGGACGACGTGGTGCCGGAGGAATTCGAGACGTCGATCGAAATCTTCGCGCTCGTGCTTCGCACCTACAACATGCCGCAGGACTTCATCGTCCAGAAGGCGGAGCAGATCCGGCGCGAAGGCTATGCCTTGCTCCGGCGAAGCGAATTGCCGGAACTGGCGCACCACTTGAGAGGCGGGACGCTCACGGACGTGGAAGTGGAGACCTGCCGGATCGACGAGGACTCACCGGCGGTCGGGAAGTCGCTCGCGGAACTGTCCATCCGGCCGAGGAGCGGCGCGTCGGTGATTGCCTGGACGCGAAACGGGATCACGGAGTCCAATCCTCCGGACAAAGTGCGACTTGAGTCGGGCGACGTGGTCGTCTTGCTGGGCTCGCGGGATCAGATCCGGCGGGCCATAAGTCTTCTGGCCGAATCCAGGATGGAATGACGGCGCTCAGGGGCGGGTGCCGGTCATCAGCTCGTAGGCTTCGAGGAGTGTGCCCACCTCGATCACCGTGATCTGCCGCCGGGCGGCCAAGTCATACAGATCCCTCTCAGGTGTGCGGGCCTGACTGCGCGGGACCAGCACGGTCTTGAAATGCGCATTGGCCGCGCCGGTGACCTTTTCCAGAAGGTCGCCGACCTCCAGAATCCGGCCGTCTCCCGTGATGGCTCCAGTGAGCGCGACATCGGGCCGTACAGGGTCGCCTCGCCACGCGGCCATCACGCCCACAGCCACGGCGCTGCCGGCGCTTTCGCCGTCGATCACCGTGTTGGGCGCATGGTTCTTGATGATGACCGTCCAGCCGCGCGGATCCCGCCCGAGCGCGTTCGCCGCGGCGATGACGGCCAGTCGCGCGGCGTCTTTCCAATCCTGCCCGACGACCGAGCCGCCGCGAAACGATGATTCGTCGAACAGGACGATGGGACCGTTGAGTCTGGCATCCTGGTTGACCTCGATGACGACGTAGTGGACGGCGCCGATTCTCTCTTCAGTCGAGCTCACCGCCAGTGCTGGCACGGTGACTAGGCGATGCGATGACGCGGCGTCGGCTCCGCCCGGCTCGGCCCACATCATGCCCGCGACGGCGACGGCGATCAATCCGACCCGCCGTCGCGGCGGGCCCAAGGGTTCCTCCATCTTCCGGCGAAGCTCGACGTTCAGCTTCTCCATCGCAGCGTGACCGGCCCCTTGAGCGGATGGTCGAGGGGTCGTCCGGTCTCCGCGGCCGCCAGATGGGCCGCTTTCAATTTGTAGTACCATTTGGCGGGCGTGTCGGCGTCGTCCAGCAACATGAGGGCGGGCTTGTATTGGAGGCCAACGGCTTGGCGTTCCATCGCGCGCTTGTCCTGGTTCAGGAAGACCGTGGCGAACAACCGGAACAGCGTCTTGGCGAACGGGACCCAGCGGAAACAGTTCCAGGCGGCGCAGAAGTCGATCCGGCATTCGTTCTCGGTGATGGGTGTGACGGTCGCCCGGGTGGATACCCACCACCTGCCGCACTGCACGAATTCATGCCGCAGGTTGGGAAGCACGAAGTCGATGGTCGTGGTGAGCGGCCCCCCGCCGGTGAGGCCGAGCAGTTTATAGGGACCGCTGTTGCGCGAGGGCGCATGCGCGACCATCCGAAACCCGCCGGGAATCGGCTCGAAGGTCTTGGCCTTTTCGTGGATGCTTTTCCGGGTCCGCCACCAGGCGCTTTGATGCACGAACGGGCCGTGGGCCGGGTCCATCAGTCCGACGATGCCGTCGTCGATGGTGCAAGTCAACATGGTCGAGATGTGAAAAAGGGTGTGGGGCTCGGAAGGAACCGGCAGGCGCGGCACGTCGGGCCGCGGACGGTTCGGCTCGCGGGCATCCGCCATGTAGACCCAGATGTAGCCGTCCTGTTCCTGGCACGGGTAAGCCGTGACGCCGATTTTCTCGGAGTCGAGCGCCTGGTTCACGAGGGACGGAATCTGCTTGCAGCGCCCGTTCAGATCGAACTGCCAGCCATGGTAGGCGCATTCGACGCGGTCCCCATCGAAGCGTCCGAACGAGAGAGGCATGCCTCGGTGCGGACAGATGTCCCGGAGCGCGGCGACGCGGCCCTGCAGCGTCCTGCAGAGAACGAGCGGTTGTCCGAGCAACACCTGCGCTTTCATCTTGCCGGCGCGGACCTGAGAACTCAGGGCGGCCGGATACCAAAAACCGAAAAGTGGGCCCGTGCGTGACGGCCTGAAGCCGATCTCGGTCTCGGGGTTCATGGGTTGGGAGGATCGCTGCACGGGAGACGGGTCTGTGTGAATGTGGCGCGTCACTGACCACGGACTATAGCGGTCCGTGGGTTCATGGTCAAGCCCGGCGGCGTTCGCACCCGAAGCGAAAACCGTTGTCCGGCGCGTCGTTCGCGCGGCGGTCGCCTTGACAAGGCGAAGAATCGGAGAATATAGTCAACGTGCGTTTTATCGCATGCGTTGTTTGCCGAACGCGCGTTGGTCGATCCAGAGAATGCCGAGGTGACGCCATGAGTACCACACAGGTCGAACCGGCCGCCGCTTTGGCGGAGTTGGAACGCACGAAGCCCGACAAGGTGACGATCGTCTTGCTCAGCGGAGACATGGATCGCGCCATGGCCGCCTTCATCATCGCCACGGGCGCGGCTGCGATGGGCATGGAAGTCACGATGTTTTTTACGTTCTGGGGGCTCAACGTCATCCGTAAAGAAGGCGCGAGCACGACAGCGAAAGATTGGCTCCGTCGCATGTTCGGATGGCTGAACAAGGGCGGAGCACATCGGTTGCCGCTTTCCCGGTTTCATTTCTGGGGCTTGGGCACCAAAATGATGCATAAGGTGATGCGGGACCATCGCATGCCCGGCATCCCCGAACTCATGCAGACCGCGCAAGACCTCGGCGTCCGCTTCATCGCCTGCACGACCACGATGGGGCTGATGGGGATCTCCAAAGAGACGTTGATCGACGGCGTGGATCAGTTGGCGGGCGTGACCACGTATCTGGCGGAAGCGAAACAGGGAAGCGTTAATCTGTTTATTTAGTTCATTTGGTTTGTTTGGTGGGCGGATTCACAATCAAAGACACCGGACAAACGAAACAACCCAAAAACGGGACGCGATGATGCAGGCCGACATGAAACTCGACACGCTCGGGTATTTTTGCCCGATGCCGATCATCATGACCTCGAAGAAGATCAAGGAACTGCTGCCGGGCCAGGTATTGGAGGTCGTCTCCGATGATGAGGGCATCAAGAAAGATATGCCGGCCTGGTGCCAAACGACAGGGCACGAGATGTTGGGTCTTGAGGAAGAACAGAATCAATCCAAGCGGATTTACAAAGCGTTCGTCAAGAAAACGAAGTAACGCAGTGTGAATCGGATGAACGGAGAGCCGGCGACCTCCGGAAAGGTCGCCGGCTCTTTTTTATCTTTATCGACAAGAAACCCACAGCTTCGAAACAGCTTGCCTCCAACATCTTCACAAGATATTGTTGGTCAATGAATGAAATCCCACCTTATATAGTAGTTTTTCATTGACAGGCTGGATTCACTTTGCTACAACGCGGCTCGATCCTTCTTCTTGCCGGACCGGCGACACGCTGCCCAGCTAAGTCCTGAAAGGCCACCCGCATCGGGAGGCAGTCAAGGATGGCGAGCCATAGTCGGCAGCAACGCACCTGCCTGTTGCTTCTTCTCAACGCAACGGTCCCGGCCGGATTTCTCCAGGTACCGCCCCCGCCTCTCCGCAGTCGACACAACCAGCGACATCGATCGGCGGCATCACGGAACGAAAGGACTCAACCAAGGAGGCCTGCGATGGCGACGCATACGCCTGTCTTCGACGAGCAACTCGAAAGAATTTCCAGCGAGGTCGCCTCCAAACTGGATGGAGCGCAAACCGGCGCACTCCTCGATCCGGACACCGGGAAGCGGGAGGGAATCCTCGTGAGTTCCTTCCTGGAGAACGTCGCGGTCTTTGGACACACTGGCGACGCGCTGTCGCTTGCCGACGTGCGCCACTTGCACCGCACGGCGGTGCTGGCCCGCGCGCGTCGCGCGCTTCTGTGTGTGCCGGCTTCGACCAGGATTCCCAACTCGGTCCTGCTGCTGGCAACGCTGTCGAAGATCCGCATCGTGCGTCTGGAGGAATTTGAGCCGGTGCTGTGGTAGGGCGGACCGGGGGCGACAGGCTCCGGAGCCCGCCGCCCCTCCGCCGAGGAGGACATCATGTCCGGACCCTATCGTTTGCGGCTCCTTCATCTGTTTGTGCATCGTCGATCGGCCGGCGCCTTTATCTTGTCAAGAAACGGGAGGCTGGCGGATTTCGTCGGGTTGAGCACCGACGACCTGGCCGGCGCGCTGGCTCGATTTCGAAGCGGATCCGGTTATCGATACTTCTGGTACGCCTATGCGAGGTCGCCTGCCGAGGCGGCCTATCTCGCCGGCTACTGGTATCACCGGTATCGGCCGACCGATAATCCCGCTCCTCCGGAAGGGATTGGTCATTCCGATTGGCGATGCTCCATAGCCGGCTGTTCCGCCTGTGCGCTCACGCATTCGGGCCGCTAAGCGGACTCTCCAATCAGCCAGCAATGTCCTCGCGCCTCGCCTTGACTTGGCTCCGGAACATCTTTACGGTAGCGTCTCCCTGACGATTGACGTGGTTCAGCCTGCCGAAGAGACGCGTCTTGCAATCGGTCGGAACGAGACCGCTCCTGTTGATTAATTGCCGCCAGCTCCTGACGCTTCGGGGACCTGTTGGTCCCCGAAACGGCGGGCACATGAACGAGCCGGGGTTGATTCGAAACGGCGCCGTGCTGATCCGCGGGAGCACGCTCGAACTGGCTGGTCCGCAAGACCGTGTCGCGCGATCCCGGGCGGCTCGCGCGGCCGAGTGCATCGACCTGCGCGGCCGTATCGTCCTTCCGGGCTTTGTCGATTCCCATACCCATGCGCTGTTCGCCGCGTCCCGCGTGGATGAATACGAGGCCAGAATCCGCGGGGCCACGTACAGCGAGATCGCCGAAGCGGGCGGCGGCATCCAGGCCAGCGCCAGGCAGATCCGATCGATCAGCGAACGGAAATTGGTCCGGCGGCTTACCGAGGTGGTCGGCCGGTTTGTCGAGCATGGCACGACGACCCTCGAGATCAAGAGCGGATACGGGCTCGATCCGGCGCAGGAACTGAAAATGTTGCGGGCGATCAAGAAGACCGCCCGGCGCACCGAGTCCGAACTGATCCCGACGTTGCTCATCCATGATGTGCCAGCGCGACTCAAAGCCAGACGGGCGGCGTATCTGCGTCTCGTCGTCCGGCGCCTGATCCCTGAAGTCGCGCGCAGAAGGCTGGCGGAATGTTTCGACGTGTTTTGCGATCGCGGATATTTTTCGGTGGCGGAGGCAAAGACCCTGTTGGCGGCCGCCGCTCAGGCTGGCCTGAAGCTCAAGCTGCACGCCGAGCAGCTCGCGCATACCGGGGCGGCCCGTATGGCGGCCGGATTGGGGGCCATCTCCGTGGATCACCTCGATCGGGTGAGCGACACCGATATCCGGTGGTTACAGAAACACGGCACGATCGCGACGCTCCTGCCGGGCAGCGTCCTGCACCTGAATTCCGGTCCCTATCCCCCGGCCCGCCGACTGATCGATGCCGGCGTGCCGGTCGCGCTCGCTTCCAATTTCAATCCGGGCAGCTCGCCGACCCTCAACATGCAGATGATACTGACGCTGGCTTGCTCCCAGATGCGGATGACACCGGCTGAGGCGATCGCGGCTGCCACGATCAACGGTGCCTATGCCGTCGGCCGCGGCGATCGTACGGGATCATTGGAATCTGGAAAACAGGCCGACCTGGTGGTGATGGACGTGGACGACTACCGGGAGATTCCGTATTACTTCGGCCTGAATCACTGCGTCATGGCGATCAAGAACGGGAAGGTCGTCTTTTCGAGGGGCGCGTGGCGATCAGTTCTTGGCGGGGAGCTGATCGCTGATAACTAAACGCTGTTTGCGGATCTCTCCATGGACCGAATCGTCGAATGCGTTCCCAATTTCAGTGAAGGCCGGAACCCGGAAACGGTTGCGGCGCTGGTGGCGGCGATCCGGTCGGTCAAGGACGTGTTCCTGCTCGATCAGGAGATGGACTCCGACCATCATCGGGCGGTCTTGACCTTCGCCGGTTCGCCGCGGGGTGTCGCGGAAGCGGCCTTTCAGGTCACCCGCGCCGCGACCGGCTTGATCGACCTTCGCCGGCATCAGGGGGGGCATCCGCGTGTCGGCGCCACGGATGTCGTCCCGTTCGTGCCGATTCACGGTGTCACGATGGACGACTGTGTCGCTCTCGCGCGCGAAGTCGGGCATCGCATCGGGATCGAGCTCAGCATTCCGGTGTTTCTCTATGAACGGGCGGCCAGCGCCGCGCATCGCATGAACCTGGAAGCCATCCGGAAGGGAGGGCTGGAGGGGCTGACCGAACGGATGCATAACGATCCAGCCTGGCAACCCGATTTCGGGCCTCCGATGCCCCATCCAACCGCCGGAGCGACCGTTGTCGGCGCGCGCGCCCCGCTCATCGCGTTCAACGTCAATTTGAACACCGGTGACCTGGAAACCGCCAAAGCAATCGCTAAGAAGGTGCGGTTCTCCGGCGGCGGACTGCCGTACGTGAAAGCGATCGGAGTGGAACTTGCAAGCCGCCGGCTCGTGCAGGTCTCCATGAACCTGACGAATTTCGAGGAGACGCCGATCCACGTCGCGTTCGAAGCGGTGAAGGCGGAGGCCGAGATGCGCGGGGTACAGGTGGCCGGCAGCGAGATCGTCGGGTTGGTGCCGCAACAGGCGCTGCTCCACGCGGCTCAACAGTTTCTCGCATTGCAACAATTCGATTCGAGCCAGGTGCTGGAAACACGGCTGGCGAACGCGATCGCGCGAGACGGGTCGTCCTCGGAACGAGCCGCGCCGACGCCTTCCGGCGACTGGGCCACCTCAGTTACGGGTTTCTTGGCCGCCGTCTCCGCCGGTACGCCGACGCCGGGGGGGGGAAGCGTGGCGGCCCTGGCGGGCGCCATGGCGGCGGCGCTCGGCGTCATGGGGTGCCGGATCGGATCGCCGCGGAGCAACGCTGCAACGGCGGCGGAATCCCCGACGGCTTCGGAGCCAGAGCTCGATCTGGCTCGGATCGAGCGCCGCCTCTTGGAGCTGAGCGACGAGTTGCGGCAATTGATGCAAGCCGATGCCGACGCCTACGAGGACGTGCTGCGCGCTTATCGCTTGCCGAAGACCGATCCGACCAGAGCCGAGGCTGTCTCGGCGGCCTTGCGGGTGGCCACGGAGGTGCCGTTGGAGACGGCGACCTTGGCGGCGGAAACAGGGATGCTCTTGCGTTCATTGCTTTCTCACGTCAAGTCGTCGGTCGCCACGGATGTCAAGGTCGGGCTGAGGATGGCAGTCGCGGCGATCGAGGGAGCAAGAGAGAACGTGGCTGTGAATATAAAATCACAAACAAATCAAGAGGTTGTTAGCCAGATCTGGACGAAGCTTCAGACCGTCGAAAGGAGCCTTGAGGAACTGAAAGGCTTATGATACACTCCGGCCCCTCGCAGTTCTACGCAGAGCGCGCAATTGACGGGTAGTTTATCCCAGGAAGGATGTAGACAGTCTCATCATGGAAATCAAGGTCTTCAACAATAACGTCGAGAAGGCGCTGAAGGTCGCCAAGAAAAAGCTAGCCGGAGAAGGGCTCTTCCGCGAGCTCAAGCGGCGCCGGTTCTACGAGAAACCCAGCGTACGCAAGAAGGCCAAGCAACGCGAAGCTCAACGGCGTCGGCAGAAGTGGCTCGCCAAACGTCGGATGGACTGAGTCCCCGCAGCCTTTTCCCTCCGCGTCGGTTTTTGCCTGTCGAGTCGTTCGCGACCCCCGCGCTTGAGAATGCGTGACCAGGAGATCCATGCTGCGCTGCGCATCCTGCGGAAGGAAGTGCGGCAGTGGCAGGACCCCGTCGTGGGCGTCGTGGCCAAGGAATCCGGTCGCGACCCATTCCGCATTTTGATTTCCTGCCTGCTCAGCCTCCGGACCAAGGACCGCACGACCACCGAAGCCAGCGAGAGGCTTTTTACCCTGGCCGCCGATCCGGCTTCCATGCTGAAGCTGCCCGGGCGGCGCATCGAGCGGACCATCTATCCGGTTGGGTTCTATCGCACCAAAGCCAAACAGATTCATGAGATTTGCCGGCGCTTGTTGGACATCTATGGTGGTCGTGTGCCCGACTCGATCGACGAACTGCTCACCTTGCCGGGGGTCGGAAGAAAGACGGCCAACCTGGTGGTGACGGTCGGCTATCAAAAGCCCGGCATTTGCGTGGACGTCCATGTTCACCGGATCAGCAACCGCTGGGGTTACGTGAGCACGAACACGCCGGAGCAGACCGAGGAGGCCCTGCGCAAGAAGCTGCCGCGGCGATATTGGATCACCTACAACGACTTGCTCGTGCCGTTTGGGCAGAACCTTTGCCTACCGGTCTCTCCCTATTGCAGCCGGTGCAAGCTCACCCGATATTGCGAGCGGGTAGGAGTGGCGCGCTCGCGATGAGCGAGCGCACGCGAGAAAGGCGGGACGTGCGAGAAATGTAAGAAATTGTTTCCCCGAGTCTCGCTTTTCGCGCAAGTCACGCGCTAAATGAACAGCTTCGTTTCCGCGTCGGCGGTGAGGCTGAGAATGGCGGGGAGGCCGAGGACTTCGTCCACGTTCTTGGCCACGGCGGCGGGATCGACCCCCATGTATTCGAGGCCGGCGCTGCAGGCGATCAAGCGAAAACGTCCCACCAGGCGCGCCTCCTGAAACATCTCCGAAATTTTTGGAACTTTTTTCTCCTTCAGCAGCCGGCGGACCTCATCGGCCGAGCCTGTGTACTCCGGCGGGAAATCGATCTCGTCGATGTGCCCCTGCGCCAATTTTTTGATCGTCCAGAACAGCAGGATGACGATCACATCCTTGCCCATCGCGGCGGCGGTCAGCCCCAAGGTGGCGACCTGATGGAGTTTGTCGTAGGTCGCATTATGGGCGAAGATGACGAATTTCGGTTTCTGTTGCACGAGTCTTCCTGTCAAGAGGAGAGCGGATTATACCGTCGGCGCTCAAGCGTACTCAAGCTGCCGTCGTGCCGGTCACCGGTCCGATACCGTCGGAATGCGCAAACCATGACGGTGGGCAGCCGAACTTGCTTCCGGATAACCGGCGTCGGCATGCCGCAAAATGGCAAGGGCCGGGTCGTTCGTGAGCACGCGCTCGATCTTTCGTTCGGCTTCCGGCGTGCCCTCCGCCACCGTCGCCTGACCTGCATGCAAGGAGTAGCCGATCCCGACGCCGCCGCCGTGGTGAAGCGCAACCCAGCTTGCGCCGGAGGCGGCATTCAAGAGCGCATTGAGGATCGGCCAGTCGGCGACGGCGTCGCTGCCGTCACGCATGGCTTCCGTTTCCCGATAGGGAGAAGCAACCGAGCCTCCATCCAGATGATCGCGACCGATGACGACCGGCGCCTTGAGCCTGCCGGCTCGAACCAGCTCGTTGATGCGTACACCCATCGCCGCCCGTTCACCGTAACCTAGCCAGCAGATCCGCGCCGGCAACCCCTGGAACGGCACCCGCTCGCGCGCCAGCGTGATCCACCGTTGCAGAGAGGCGTTGTTCGGGAAGAGCTCCAGCGCCGCCTCGTCGGTGACCGCGATGTCCGAGGCTTCGCCCGACAACGCGATCCAGCGAAACGGCCCCTTGCCCTCGCAGAACAGCGGCCTGATATAGGCGTGCACGAAGCCGGGAAACGCATAGGCGTCTGTGACCCCCCGCTGAAACGCCATGGTCCGGATGTTGTTGCCGTAGTCGAAGACGATCGCGCCGGCCTTTTGCATCGCCAACATAGCTTGGACGTGCGTCGCGATCGAATCCAACGCCCGCTCTACATACTCGGACGGCTTGGTCTGCCGCAAGTGAGCCGCCGCAGCCAGAGAGAGTCCGGCCGGGATGTATCCGTTGAGCGGGTCGTGGGCCGAGGTCTGATCCGTGACGAGATCCGGGACCACGCCGCGACGCACCAGATCGGGCAGGACTTCCGCGCAGTTCCCCACCAACCCGACGGACAACGGCTCCCGGTTCGCCTTGGCCGTTGTGACCCACGCGAGCGCCTCGTCCACCGAAGCGGTCATCCGGTCGCAGTAGCGGGTCTTGATCCGGCGTTCGATCCGGAGCGGGTCCACTTCGACGCACAGGATGGCGGCGCCGTTCATCGTGGCGGCCAACGGTTGGGCGCCCCCCATGCCTCCCATGCCGCCGGTCAGGACGAATCGCCCGGCAAGATCTCCGCCGAAGTGCTTCATCGCTGCCGCGGCGAAGGTTTCGTAGGTGCCCTGGACGATGCCTTGCGTGCCGATGTACATCCACGATCCGGCCGTCATCTGGCCGAACATGATCAGCCCCAACGCCTCCAGGCGGCGGAATTCTTCCCAGGTGGCCCATCGGCCGACCAGGTTGGAATTGGCGATCAACACCCGCGGCGCCCACTCATGCGTGCGGAGCACGCCCACCGGTTTGCCCGATTGAATGAGCAGGGTCTGATCATGTTCCAGCGTGTGCAGCTCACGGACGATGGCGTGGTAGGCGTCCCAGTTGCGCGCGGCCTTGCCGGTCCCGCCGTAGACGACGAGATCCCGCGGGTTCTCCGCGACCTCGTCGTCCAGGTTATTCATCAGCATGCGGAGCGCGGCTTCCTGCGGCCAGCCTTTGCAGGCCAGCGTCGGGCCGCGCGGCGCCCGGATCATTTCTGTTTCTCCGTCTTGACCTGGGCTTTCACCCCGTTGATGAAGGCGTCGATGGCGGCGTCCACTTCCCCCGCCGTCATGGCGCGGTCGTGGTTCTCGCTCTCGTCCACGATGTAGGTCTCGTTGTCTTTTTCCTGGCGGACCACCACCGTGTTCTCAGGGGTGACCTCGATCATCATGAACCATTCCCTGGCGCCTTTCCGAATGGAGACTTCTTTGGCGAAGGTGCCCGAGCTGATTGCCCCTCTCTTGCTCACTGCGACCTGCAGGTCGTCGCTCTCGGCGGCGACGGACTGGGCTGTGAACACGGGGACCGTGCCGGCCGCTCCGGTAAGGATGACCGACAGGAGAGCCGGCAAGCCGGTCGCGAGTGTCTGTCGCAGTGTGTGGAGGAGCGGGCTCCGGTCGTTCATGATGATCTCCTTCGCGCGCGCATCGAGTCGGAGAGGACGGCGGTCAGCGCGCCGCTCGCCACCAAGTCTCGCACCCGTTCGATGTCGGGCGCCAGCACCCGGTCCTGCAGGAGCCGCGGGACCCGCTGTCTGATGAGCTTAAGGGTCCGGCGGTTTCCTGCGCCGGCTTGCAGGGGGCGATGGAAGTCCACGCCCTGAGCCGCGCACAACAGCTCGATCGCCAGGATGTACTCCGTATTGGACAGGATCTGTGTCAACTTCAACGCCGACCCCATGCCCATGCTGACGTGATCTTCCTGGTTTCCGGACGTGGGGATCGAATCGACCGAGGCCGGATGCGAGAGCACCTTGTTCTCCGAGGCCAACGCCGCGGCCGTGACTTGCGCCAACATGAAGCCGGAGTTCAGCCCCGGGTCCGGGCTCAGAAACGGCGGCAGGTCGCCGTACTCGGGATTGATCAAGCGCTCGATGCGTCGCTCGGAAATGCTGGCCAGTTCGGTCATGGCGATGGCCAGATGATCGAGCGCCAGGCCGAGCGGTTGTCCGTGGAAATTCCCGCCGGACAACACCTCTTCGCGGTCGGCGAAGACCAGGGGATTGTCCGTGACGCTGTTCATTTCGACGCACAAGGTTCCGCGGACGTAGTCGAGCGCATCCCGCACGGCGCCGTGCACCTGCGGCATGCAGCGGAGACTGTACGCGTCCTGCACGCGGGGGCAGCGCAGGTGCGAGACGCGAATCTCGCTTCGAGCCACGAGAGCCCGTAGGTTCGCCGCGACGGTGTTCTGGCCCCGATAGGGACGCAGCCGATGGATCCGCGGATCGAACGCCACCGGCGTCCCTTTCAAGGCTTCCAGCGATAGGGCGCCGGCCGCGTCGGCGGCGTCGACCAGTAACTCACAGCGGCGCAAGGCCAGCAGCCCGACCGCGAGCATCGCCTGGGTGCCGTTGAGGAGCGAGAGCCCTTCTTTCGCTTCCAAGTGTAGAGGCTTCAAACCGACGTGCGCAAGCGCGGCCCGACCGGGCACGCGGCGCGAACCGATGAAGGCCTCGCCTTCCCCGAGCAGAATCAGCGCGAGGTGCGCGAGCGGGGCAAGATCGCCGCTCGCGCCGACCGACCCCCGAGAAGGAATCACCGGCAGGACGTCGCGATTGAGCAGGGTCAACAAGGCCTCCGCGATCGCGGGCCGGACGCCGCTGTGCCCCCGCGCCAGCACGTTGGCGCGCAGAAGCAGCATGCCGCGCGTCTCCTCGCGGCTGAGGGGCGGGCCGACGCCGGCGGCGTGGCTGCGGACCAGATTCAGTTGGAGCTGACGGATGTCGGACGGCGAGATGCGCTGATCGGCCAGCTTGCCGAACCCGGTCGTGACGCCGTAGACGGGTTCGGGGCGGGCCGCCACGCGCTTGACCACCCGGTAGGCCGCCGCCATGCGGCGTCTCGCCCGGGGAGCCAGCCGGACCGGGCGGCGATCCAACACGACCTCGTAGAACGACGCGAGCGTCAGGTCTTCGCCGGTCAGCAGCAGCGGCTTCACGGCTGCGGATTATAGCCCGGCGGAGGAGAAGGAAAAAGTTCAAAGTACATCCTGACTTTTTCTTCGAGCCTTTGTTAGGATGCGCGCCCGATGGAAGCGCTGCCGTGGGACACCATCCTGGCCTGGCTGGCCGTTCTGTCGGTGGTCGGATTTATCGGGACCCTCATCGCCATTCCTTATGTGTTAGTCAGGCTCCCGTCCGACTATTTCGACATCCGCGTTCCGAGGACGTGGATGAAAGACCACCACCCGGTTCTGCGGGTGATCGGGCTGATTGCCAAGAACGCCATCGGTGCGGTCTTTTTCCTGGCCGGCTTGGCCATGCTGTTTCTGCCTGGGCAGGGGATTCTGACCATGCTGATCGGTGTCTCGTTGATGGATTTTCCGGGCAAACGCCGTTTGGAAGCGAAGCTGGTCGGACAGCCGACCGTGCTGCAGGCCATCAACAAGATGCGGGAGAAATTCGGCAAGCCGCCGCTGACGGTAAAAAAAGACGGGTGACGGGTTTGTTTCGTCCACTGGTTCATCTGGTTCCAAAGAAACCAGACAAACCAGACGGACCAAATTAACCGAATAGACAAAATTGACATGCCCACGCTCTACCTCATCGACGGCAGCGCCTATGTCTATCGCGCCTTCTTCGCGCTCCCGCCGCTGTCGAACTCCAAAGGGCTCCAGACCAACGCGGTCTATGGCTTCACCACGATGCTGATGAAGATTCTCCGCGAGCACCGGCCGGACGGCTTGGCGGTCGCGTTCGACGAGAAAGGGCCGACCTTGCGTCACGATGAGTTCAAGGACTACAAGGCCCAGCGGCCGCCGATGCCGGAAGGGATGAGCGCGCAGATCCCGTACATCCATCGCGTGGTGGAGGCGTTCGGGCTTCCCGCCGTGCGACTGGCCGGCTACGAGGCGGACGATCTGATCGGCACCCTGTCGCGGAAGGCGGAGGCGGCGGGATTCGAGGTCGTTATCGTCACCGGCGACAAGGATATGTTTCAGCTGCTGACGCCGCATGTCCGCATTTACGATCCGGTCAAGGACAAGTGGTACGGCGAAGACGACTGCCGCGAACGGTTCGGCGTCGAGCCGGCCCGGGTCGTGGAAGTAATGGGGCTGATGGGCGACGCCACCGACAATATTCCCGGAGTCAAGGGGATCGGCGAGAAGACGGCGATCAAGCTGATCACGCAGTTCGGCAGCATCGAGGACCTGTTGCGGCGTGTGGACGAAGTGACCTCGCCGAGGACCAGAGCCTTGCTGAGCGAACAGGCGGACAACGCCCGCTTGAGTCGGCGGCTCGCGACGATTCAGACGGACGTGCCCGTCGAATTCAATCCCGAACAATTCGCCGTCCGGCCCGCCCACGGGGATGCATTGATCGCCTTGCTGCGGGAGCTTGAGTTCACCAGCCTGCTCAAAACGCTTCAACCGGCCGAATCCGCCGGCACGCCGCTCGGCTCCGAGGTTCGCAGGATCAAGGATTCGGCCGACGCGCGACGTTTCGCCGATGAAGTCGGTAGCGCGAACCTGGTGGCGCTGCAGTGCGTCTGCGGCGGCACGGAGGGAGCGGCGGCTTCGTCGGGAGTGCGGGCGATCCTCCAGGGCCTCGCCTTGAGCACGCCCAACGGCATGACGGTGTTTGCCGCGCAGCCCGACCCGGAGTCGCATCGCGCCGGTAGGCCCAGGCCGCTGCATCCTGTTTTGCAGCCGCTGGCCGATCTGCTCCAGAGTTCGACACGGGTCAAAGCGGTGCACGATCTGAAGTCGGCCTTGCTCGCCCTGGGACGGGCCGGATTGGATCTGCGTCCGCCCTGGTTCGATACGATGATCGCCGACTATCTGTTGAATCCCAATCGCCGGTCCCATGCGTTGGAGACGGTGGCGATGGACCTGCTCGGCTATCGTCTCGGAGCCGAGCGGCCGGCTGCCTCCTCCGGAGAGGAGACGTCGCGACAGTTGTTCGACGAGCCCGGCGGGGGCGAAGCCGGACAGCGGACGGCCGAACTGGCGGCCGAATCGGCGTCTGTGATTCTCCGGCTTGTGCCGATGCAGAAAGAACGGCTGCAGGAACAAGGAAGTTGGCGGCTCTTCGAAGACGTGGAAATGCCGCTCGTGCCGGTGCTGGCCGAGATCGAGCGTAACGGGTTCCTGCTCGACGTGCGGGCGCTGGAGCAGCTCAGCAAAGAGCTGGAACGGGAGCTCGATCGGATGATGGAGACGATCGCGCATCTCGCGGGAGGGGAATTCAACATCAATTCGCCCAAACAGCTCGCGGTCGTGCTCTTCGACAAGCTGGGCCTCACGCCGATTCGCAAGACCAAGACGGGCTATTCGACCGACGAAGACACGCTGACCCAGTTGGCGACCCAACACGAGCTGCCGGCGCAGATTCTCAACTACCGCAGCCTCAGCAAGCTCAAATCCACCTATGTCGATGCGCTCCCGCAACTTGTCAATCCCGAGACAGGCCGGCTGCATACGTCTCTGAACCAGACCGTGGCCGCGACCGGGCGCCTGTCCTCGACCGAGCCCAATCTGCAGAACATTCCCGTCAAGGGAGACTACGGACTCCGGATTCGCGAAGCCTTCATCGCACCGCCCGGGCATCTGCTCCTCTGCGCCGACTACAGCCAGATCGAGCCGCGCATTCTCGCCCATCTCTCCCAGGACGAGCGGTTGTTGCGGGTGTTTGAGCGGGGCGAGGATATTCACATGGCGACGGCGGTGGAGATTTTCCGGTTGCCGCCGGAGCAGATTAGCCGAGAAATGCGGCGAGCGGCCAAGACCGTGGTCTTCGGGATCGTGTATGGGATCAGCCCGTTCGGTCTGGCGCAGAACATCGGCGTCTCACAGACCGAGGCGAAGAAATACATCGACACGTACTTCGAGCGGTACGCGGGCGTAAAAACCCTGTTGGATCGCACCATCGCCGAGGCCAAAGAAAAAGGATACACCACGACGATCCTCGGTCGCCGACGGCCGATCCCCGAACTCAAGAGCGCCGATCCGACTCAGCGCAGCTTCGGCGAGCGCATGGCGGTGAACAGCCCGATTCAAGGCTCGGCGGCCGATCTGATCAAGGTCGCCATGATCAGCGTTCACAAACGGCTTCACGCCGAATTGCCCGGCACCAAGATGATTCTCCAGGTCCATGACGAGCTGATCTTCGAGACGCCGGAGAAAGATCTGGAGCAAGCGAAGCAGCTTGTGAAGTCCGAGATGGAGGCCGTGGGGAAGAAGCTGGGGCTCTCGGTGCCGCTCAAGGTGGATGTGGGAGTGGGCCGCAACTGGCGGGCGGCGCATCCCTGACAGCGTGCCCCCTTGTGGAGAGGTCATCTCGGGCTTGCCGGGCCGAGACTTCAGTCGCTTTCGCCCCATCCTTGCGCCATCCTCATTGTGACAAATTCCTTGTCAGCCCGGGCGGATTTGCTACAACCATAATCCATCCGCACCTCGCCTCATCACCCGGTGTTGATGACTTGGTTTGATGGAAGACGCGGTCTCCCTAGCGTATCGTTCACAGGTCGCATGGGTCCTTGTCGTCGCTTCAGGCGTGTTGGCGATCGGAACGACTTCCATAGACGCTCAGCGGGCGCTGCTGCTGCTGGTGCCGCTGTCGTTTCTGCTGGCCGCGTACGGCGCCGGTACAGGCCTTGCGTGGGTCTACGGAGAGATCGGCCGCCCAGCGCTTTGCCCGGCATCCAGGCTCGCCACCCGGTTGGGCGTCGGCATCGCCGGGCTTTCGTTCGTCGTTGCCGTGACGGCCATGGGGGGAGGGCTCTGGTTCGCTTCCGTTCTCATTCTTCCGTGTGTTGCGGTCGGCGCGTGGAATCTCCTTCGGGCCATCCGCAATCTGGGACCATTGCCCCGCTTGGTGGAGCCGGCCGCGGCAGGGCTCGTCCTGGGCGCCGCCTGGCTCGTCGCCTGGCTGTGGGCGACGATTCCTCCGACCTTCTTTGACGAGCTGGTCTATCATCTGGTGATTCCCCAACGAGCGCTGGCGACCGGCCGACTGGAGGCCGCCCCGTGGGTGTTCTACACCCTGATGCCGCACGCCTCGGATGTCCTGCTGGCCTGGGGAATGGCGTTCGCGGGAGATCTCGGCGCGCGCGCCACTCATTTCTCGATATGGATCGTCTGTTCACTGGCCGCGTGGGCGCTGGCCCATACCTTTGCGGACTCTTGTGCGTCGGCTCGCGGCGCGGTCCTTGCGGTCTGCGCCTTGGCGGCGTCGCCGACCGTGTGGTTTCTGGCGACCTTGCCGTTCGCGGAACTCTGGCTCGCGACCGCCGTACTGATCGGCGGCGTCATCCTCGTCCAACCGGACCCATACACGCGACCTTGGCTCGCCCTGGGCTTGCTCCTCGGATTGGCCGCGTCGCTCAAACTCACCGGCGTGGTTTGGGTCGCCGCCGCGCTGGCCGCGGCTCTGGCAATGCGGTGGACCTGGACGGAGGCGCTGAAGGCGGGACTGGCGGCATGGGTTGCCGTTCTCCCTTGGTGGCTTCACGCCTTCCGGTCTACCGGGAATCCGGTCTATCCATTGGCCTATCGGTGGCTGGGAGGAACCGGTTGGAGCGACGAGAACCAGGCCCGATTGCTCGCCGACTTGCCCTATGGATCGGGAAGTTTGGGACCGCAGGGCATCCTGCGCCTTCCCGTCGAGATGCTTCAGCACCCGGAGCGATTCGGGTCCGCGGGCGACGCGGGCGCGCTGGCGATTCTTTCGACCGGTGCCCTCCTCGCCATGCCTGTCCTGTCGAGGCTCGCTCGCCGCGATAGCCGTTACCGACGCTGGGGCGACGCGGGAGCCGTCTTTGTGTTGATCGCCGGGACGTGCTGGGTGCTCACCACCCCGACCGTCCGATTTTTCGCTCCCGCGCTTGCCGTCGGCCTCGCCTCGCTCGCAGCCATCGGCCTACGCCTTCGAGGGTATGCTCAGGCGCTCATGATGGCGCTCCTCGGAGTCGCTGGCGTTGTGGGCACCCAGAGTTTTCTCAACCAACACATACAGGTCTTCTCCTCGGATCGGATCGCGCTGGGACAAGAAACACGCCACAGCTTCTTGAGCAGAAATCTGGAGCACTTTTACGCCGCGGAATTTGTCCGAGCCGCGTTGCCTCCCGACGCCCGCGTGTTGTTCATCGGGGAAACCCGGGCCTACCATTTCGCCCGTGCCGGGATTGCACCTTCGGCGATGGATTCCCATCCCCTCTCGCGATGGGTCGCGGAAGCGTCCTCCCCGGAAGCCCTCGCAGTCAGACTGGCGAGAGAGGGGATCACGCACGTGGTCCTCAATGTTCGTGAGTTCCATCGCCTCCATAAGTCTTACGGGTATCTCGCGTTTCGCGGACAAGAAGCGGAAGAGCAGGACCGGCGGCTGAAGGCGTTGCCGCGGGCGCTGAAGCCCCTGTTCCAGCGCAACGGAGTCTATGTCTTTGAAGTGCCGCGCCCGCAAGATGAGAAATCGCCCGCAGACGCGTCATGACGCGGGGCGCGGAGAATCGCGGCGACGGATCCCTTCGAAAAGAATAGAGATTGAAAAGGCCCTTTCATCGATGACGAGCTCGGAAGCGCGCAACCGTCCCAAACTGTCGGTGGTCATCCCCGTCTATAACGAACGCGCGACGATCGAGGAGGTGCTGCGGAGAGTGAGCGCGGTTCCGATCGATAAGGAGATCATCGTCGTCGATGACGGGTCGGACGACGGAACAGCCGAGATCCTTCAGCGCTTCGGCTCGCGGTCTTCCCACTCTCATACCGAAGCGGCCCGCAAGACGGATTCCGGTTCCTTCGAGCACGTTCGGATTCTGTTCCAGAAACACAATCGCGGGAAAGGGGCGGCACTCCGGTGCGGATTCCAAGCGGCGCGCGGCGAGATCGTGATCGTTCAGGATGCCGATCTCGAATATGATCCCCGAGACTATCTCCAGCTTCTTGATCCCATCGAGCGGGGCGTCGCGGATGTCGTCTACGGGTCCCGATTCATGGCCGGCCCGCACCGCGTCCTGCTGTTTTGGCATTACGTCGCGAACAAGACGTTGACGACGCTTTCCAATATGCTGACGAATCTCAACCTGTCCGATGTGTGGACGGGCTATAAGGCGTTCCGCAAAGAGGTGCTGGATCACGTCGCGCTGAAAGAAGACCGGTTTGGATTTGAACCGGAGGTCACCGCGAAAATCGCCAAGGGCAGGTGGCGGATCTACGAAGTGGGCATTTCGTATTACGGGCGCACGTATCAAGAAGGAAAGAAAATCACTTGGAAGGACGGCGTGAGAGGGATTTGGTGCATTCTTCGCTACAACTGGTTCTCCTGACGGGGTCGCAGAAGGGCACTGAACCTGATGAATGGACTGGGAATTTCATGACAGCGCATCTCGCACCAGCCTTGATAATCGAGGATGAGGCTAGCTGCTTCTGGGTACGTACAGCAACCCCACGATCTCGCTGGTGTTGAACAGCAGCGCGTTCAACCGCGTGTACGCCGCGTGGCCGAAGAGGTGGTCGCGAGGGTTGGTCGAGCCGGTGCAGTCTTTGTAATCGACCAGAAGGCACAGGCCGTCGGTCGGGCAGCGGACGGCGCGGCGGGCGCATTCCAGCCAGCGTTCGAATCCATCGTAGGGCTCGACCAATTCCCACAGCGCCTTGTTGGCCGCCTTGGCTTCTTCCGTAGTCGGCACCGCGTCGCTGCCGGCGACGGCCAGTTGCTGCACGTAGTCGCCCCCCCAGGCGACCGGCATCTCCATGGTGATCTGCGGCAGCTCGATCTTGGCCAGCCAGGTCTTCCCGTCTGTTCTCAACACGCGATGATTCACCACGTGGAGCAGCTTGCCCAAGCCGGACGGGTCCCATCCATAGCGCACCGGGGTTCCGAACGTGACGACATCGAGCGCCGCGCCGGACAACGTTCCGGTGGGGAGCGTGCCTTCCAGCCGGTCGAGGACGGCCGACAGGTCGGTCTGTTTCGCATATCCCGCGTATCCGCGCAGGATCTCGAACACCCGCTTTCGCCCGACGATCGGGGATGGCGTGAGGAGATTCGAGGCGAAGGCCAGCACTTGCCCGGCGTGCCCGTGCGCCTGAATCAGAATCCTGTCTCCGGGCCCGAGTTGATGTTCCTGGCACAAGGCGCGCAGGCGATCAAGCAATCCGCAGGCCGCGATAGCTCGCCCGAGGTGGTGGTGCTCGCAGGACCAGAGTTCGCGCACGCCCACAATCGGCTTCGACACCGCCTTGTTGACGGCCTTGCTGAACAAATCGACATAGGCGGCGGTAAAATTGCCGGCGTCGCCGGCCAGATCGTCGAGCAGCCTCTTGGTCCGCTCGTCGTTCGTAAACGGCGGCTTGAGGCCGGCCTTGCCGCTCGGCAAGCCGTTGTCGCCTTCGCGCATCAGAGCCAACAGGGCGTCGACTCCGGAGATCCCCCGCGAATAGCCCCGTTTGAGCCCCCCCGCTTCGTCCAGACGCTGCACGCCGAAGAGATCGCTTCCCTGAAAGGTCCCGTGAAAGAACACCACCACCCGCACTCCCGCTTGAGACAGCTTGGCGCCCAAGGAGGCCATCGCGTCGAGCCAGGCGGGCGAGTCAGGCGGGGCGCCGGCAATCAGCTCGCGAAAGCCGACCCGGTCGCCGGGATTCTTGCGTGACATCTCATCGTGCTGAAAGTTGTTGTCGATCGGCATGGCGGGTTGTACTTACCCGAAACCCGGTTCGGAGTGCAATGGTCGGAGGGAAGCGGGGAACGCGCGGTTCAGCGAACGACCGCGGGGGTCAGTTCCGGACTGTCCGGCACAGATCGGGGAGCGATCCGGCTTTTCGGCATCACGGCGGTGGCGGTGCACGTGCCGCCCGCTTCATCGATCTGCCGGTCGACGATCTTCACCCCGTGCAGATATTCCCGCACGATCTCTTCGCGGGTCACTTCAACGTCCTGCTCAGCCTCTCGACCGGTGCGCTCCCGCACCCGGTCGATGGCGTGTTCCTTGACCAGCACACGAATCTGTTTAGCCAAATCGGCCCGGGCCGCCAACTCCGACACCCGTTGACAGACAAGGCGCCCTTTGGCCAGGTCCCCTTGGCCCAGGCCGATCAGAAATTGGTCCGAGGAATATTGACTCTGGACTTGCCAGGCATGTCTTTCAGCCGCCGCCGGGTCAGGGCTGGGTCCACCGACCTGCGGCCGGTTCGCCTGCCGCTCCTGTTGCTGGAGCCGGTCGAACGACGTTTCGGCATGTTGGCGGACCGGGAGCGAAGCTTGTGATGGGTCTGCGGCACGGCTTTCTGAAAGAAAGAGCCAGCCACCCAGCACCGCTGGGCCTGTCGCCGTCATTATCAACGAGAAAGCTGGGCGTTGTGCGGCCAGCCATTCCATCTTCATCACTTGGCTTCCCTGCCTCCAGGTCCGCCTTTCCCTCCGCCCAAACCGCGACCCGGCGAGGGCGCCCCTGCGCGCGGGGCTCCGTGGGGGACACGGTGACCTGCTCCCGGCGGCGCGAGGAGGCGATCCAGCCTTGGGGGCAAACGCCGTCCCTGTTGTGGCGTGGTTACATGCGGATGAGGGAGGGCCTGGGCGGCGGGCAGCGTCCCGCTCACCGTTGGTGGCGAGGGGGGTGCGGCCGGCGGCGGGGCCGGCGTCTGCTGGAACATCCGCGAGAGGTTGCGGGACGGCATGTGCGGTGAACTGGGCGTCGGCTGCGTCTGCCGAAGCGTGGGCGGTACGGGGCCGGGGATCGATCCCGGGGGTGCCAAGAGGAACGGATTCAACTGCGTGATGGTCGAGAGCCGCCGTGACGCGTGAGACGGAACGGGCTGTGGTGCGGCAGTCTGCTGATCGGACGGAGAAGAACCAGGCGCCGGCTGATGCGGCGCCGTCTGATGCACAGGCGTCTGGGGAAGGTCGCTCAGCGTCGGCGGGGTTGTGACGAGCGGGGTCGGCACCGACTGTTGCGGCGGCGCCTTGGCCGCAATCACTTGCTGGACCACTCGGACGTGCGGACTCGAGGGATTCAATTGCCCCGCCTGCGCGACGAGCGCGTGGACTTGGGCCGCGTTCACCCACGGGGAGAATCCCAGGAAGGGCGAACCAATCACCCAATCGGTCCAGGCTTGGGACACGAGCGCCTGGGATTGAACTTTGTCGAGGAGCTCCTGACGCTGCCGGTTGATTTCCCGAACCTGCTCCGGCGAGGTCGCTTCGGCCAACGCGTGATTCGCGGCGTCCAACTCCTGATGAAGCCGATCCGCCTCCGCCTTGAGCGCGACCAACTCCTGCCTGGCATCTTCGTTTTTGCGCAATGCGGTAATGGCCTGGACGACTTCCTCACTGTCGACCTGCGCGGTGAGATCGACCCGGATCACAACCGTTTCGCCGTCGAGGTCCGTCGTGATCCGCTGATCGAGCACCAACACGACGCCGGCTGTATACGTGCGGAGTTCATCCTGCGTGACATCAAGATCGCGTACGACCGTCACGCTTTCGAGATAGGTCGCCACCTGTTCAAGCGCGTTGCGCTTTGCGGCCTCCGTCGCGAGCTTGATCGCGTCCTCGCGCGTGTCGCGATCGCCCATGCGGTACTCGCCGCTGGCCGTCACGATGCGGATGTCGGCCCGGGCTTGATCGTCGGAAAAGAACCATGAAAGGAGCAGGACGGCCGCGCACAGAAGAGAGAGGACTGTTCGATGAAGAAAGAGGGAGCCCCTGGAACCCGTCGCCGAAGTCCGGCTGGGTGATCGAGTGGGCATGATCCGCACCCTTCCGGGGATGGATGACACGCCGGTGCTCCGTCCGCTAACGGCCCCGCCGACTTTCTCCCGCCCGGGCGGCTCAGGCGTTCAGGGCAGTCCCGGTGCTTGCTCACAGCATAACACCGATCCGATGCCCGTGTCACAAGGCCGCCCCAGGCCCGCTTGCCTTCGCGGAAATTCGCGTGTTAACTTACGAGGCTCGCGGTGGGCGAACGAAAGACCTCAAAGCGCAAAGGTGATGGCTATATGGGCTATATGATGGTGGCAGGACTTGCTCCAAGCCGGGCGCTCTTATTGGTTGCGGCGTTGTTGCTGATCGCCGTTTTTTTACCCTGGAATTCCGCAACGGCTACGACAATGACGAATGTCCCGGCGGAATCCGGCTCGGTCGGAGTTTCCCATCCTCCGACGGTTCAGACCGAACACGTGATCCTCTTTGTTCTGGAGGGATTGAGCCAGGACTCGTTGAAGGGCGGGACGATGCCGGTGCTCAGTCGGCTGATCAAGGATGGGTCGGTGACCTGGTCGGCGACCGCGGTGAAACCGGCGCTCAGGCTGCCGACGATGGCCTCGCTGCTGACGGGCTTGCCGGTCGAGAAACACGGCGTGACCTGGAACTCCTTTGAGTTCGTCCGCGGCTATCCGCGCCCCCCGACCGTGTTCGACTATCTGGACCTGAGCGGCGGGCGGGACAGCGCGATCTTTTTCATGGACGAATCGCTCTATCAACTGGCGAGACCGGAACCCTATACGGATTATCAGATGTGCGGGCCGTTGAAGCCGGAATGCAGCACGGACACGGTGATCCGCTATATTCGGGACTATTTCAAGAAAGCGATCAGTGGTCACGGTCACGGCCATGCGATTCTGGCCCTTCCTCATCTTCTAGTGGTGCACCTGCCCGAAGCGGGCCGGGCCGGCGAGGCGCATGGGTGGACCTCGAAAGAATACCGGGAAGCGTTGAAGACGGTGGACAAGGCGATGGGATCGGTCCTCGATCTCTACCGCGAACTCAATCTGTTGGACCGGACCACGGTGTTTGTGACGTCGTTGAGCGGGAACGGAGACCTAAAAATCGGTAAAAACGGCAGCGGCGGTCAGGGAGGCGATCCGCCCGTGGTGCCCTGGATCGCGTCGGGCGTCGGCATCAAGCCCGGACATGTGATCCGCCAGCCGGTCTCGATCATCGACACCGGCGCCACGGTGCTCCGGTCGTTGGGTCTGGAGACCCACACCGAGTGGGAGAGCCGTCCCGTGGAAGAGATTTTCCTGACGGCGTCGGCCGCAGCCTCGGTCAGTGCGGGCTCAACGGAAGCTTCGCCTCAGGGACGGTGAGACCGTGCGCGTTCGACGGGAACCTTCTCTCGATCAACTGAAGTGGTGGGTGTGGGCGGCCTGCTTGGTGTCCGTCTTGCTGATCGGATCGAGTCTCCGGACCGCTTCCGCCGCGCCTCCGGCGGCCTATTTAAAGGAGTATCCAATCATTGTCGATGCGACGGCGCTCGACCCCCCGACCAGATGGCAGGTACCGGGGGTGACGCCGATGATCATGACCCTGGATCCCGAGACATCCGACGCCTATCGCACCACCGAACGCAAGGAGTTGAAGTTAAAACCCGGGAAGTATCGTTTCGGTACGTTTACGTTCGATTTCCCTTTTACCGTGACGCTCGACGGCGTCCTCGAATTTGCCCGGTCGCTCGATCAGTGCGTCGAGGGGCGCGGGACGCAGACGCTGACGGTTCGGTGTACGAGGACCGTGCCCTACGGCGGTCAGCGGGACTGGGAATACTGAGCAAGGGTCGTGAGGTAGGCTATGGCTCAAGCGGTCGAAGATTTGCTGGAAGCGTTGGAGGACGTCGATGACGCCACGCGCGAGGAAGCGGCCAAGGCGCTGGCCGAACTGGCCGATCCCGGCACGCTCGAGCCCTTGATCCAGGCTTGCGGCGATGACTATTGGTCGGTCCGCGCGCACGCGGCGTGGGGGATCGCCAAAATCGGTGGGCCCAGGGCGGTCGAGGCCCTCATCGGTCTCTTCAACGATCCGATTACGGAGGTGCGCAATGAAGCCGTGGCCGCCGTGGCCCAGATGGGGCCGCCGGTCGTGGATCGACTCGTCAAATGCCTCAAGGACGAACGATGGCGGGTTCGGGAACATGCGGCCAAAGCCTGCGGCGAGATCAAGGACGCACGGGCCGTTGATGCGTTGATCATCGCCTGCCGGGACCGGGACGGGGCGGTGAAGAGCGCGGCGGCCGAAGCTTTGGGGAAAATCGGCGACCCGAAGGCCGTTCCTGCGCTGATCAAACTCTTCCGCGACTCTTCGAAAATCGTCCGAGAGACGGCCGGTACGGCGTGCGTCGCGATCGGCCAGGCCTCGGTCGAGCCCCTGATCGAGTGCCTGAAGGAGAAAGACTTTGTCGTTCGGTGCCACGCGGCCCGTGCCTTGGGCGGCATGACGACCGACTATCAGATCGGTCGGCCGTGGGTCCGCGAATCCCGCGTGGTCGAAGCCTTGATCGAAGCGCTCAAGGATCCCGACCGAGCGGTGCGGGAGGATGCCACAATCGCGCTGGGCATGATCGGCGATCCGCGCGCGATCGATCCGCTCATCGAGGCGATGAAGGACGGGGCGGTGAAGCGGCATGCGATCGCGTCCCTGGGCATGATCGGCGATCCGCGCGCGTTGCCTGCGGTGTTGGATGCGCTGCGCGGGAAAGGCATTCGCCAGGACGGGACGCCGACTCCCGGCTGCATCGTGAGCGAGGAAGCCTTCATCAAGGAAGCCGCCGCGACGGCCCTCGGCCACTTCCGCGATCCGCGCGTGATTCCGGATCTGATCATGTTGCTGAAGGACAGCATCCTGCGCGAGAAGGCGGCGCAGGCGCTGGTGTTGATCGGCGATACCGCCATCGAACCGCTGGTGGCGTTCCTGCACGATCCGAAGGCGTCGGAGGTGGAAGGGGAAGGCGAGCGCGTCCTGTCCTTCGCGTCGTCCCGCTTGAGCGCCAAGGATGCCTTGCGCTTGTTGGTGCTGGATACGCTGGAAAAACTGGGCTGGACGCCGCCGCCCGAGGAAGCGACGGTGGATTCCAGCGTGACCGACAATCTCCGGGTCGAGAAGCCGCTGGGGGAGACCGGGCGGTTCGGGCCTGTCGGCGACTTCGCCAAAGGGGCGATGTAGCGAGCCGCATTCAGCCCTCTGCGATCAGCCGTCAGCTTTTTCACCAAGATTCTATGCTGTGAGCTGAAAGCTGGCGGCTTCTTCTACTTTTTTCTCACCGCGACTGCGTGCGTATCGGCGGTTTCCTTGCCGTCCTTCATGTTGGTGATCCGCGCGATCCCCACGAACTCTCCTCCTCGGCCCCCATTTATCACCTTGATCACGCCGACCCCGGGGGTCGAGCCTTTGGCGTTGTTGACGGTCTTGTCGTTTCCGGTCAGGGGGGCGGGTCCTCGCATCCCGACGAACACGTAGGCCTGGTCCGGGGAAACATCCATCAGGTCCGGAGCTGGGTCATCGCTCACAGCCCCGGACAAGTCGATCGTCCCTACGCTCAGGTTGCTCAACGTGTCGATGACCTCGATGTTGTTCCCCGCCCGGTCTGCGCTCCACAGGTAGCGTCCGACGGCCGCCATTCCGTGCGAATCGGCGAACTTGGTGTCGCGCGTGGTGATCAGTTTGGCTGAAACCGACTTCGGAAGGTCGGAAATATTCAAGGCGTAGACGTCGTAAGACAGCGGCGCGACCGGCCATCCTCCGCCGGAATTGATGTACACGGTGTCGCCGATCTGAATCCCTCCACAACCGGCCGGATGGATCTGGACATTATCCAGGGTGGCGACCACCTTCATCGGCGTGGCCGATACGTCGATGACGAACAGCCCCCCTCCTCGAAGCGTGACGAACGCGTACTTGCTGGACGCTTCCGTAATCGGACAAATCGGCGCCGTGTCCGGGCGCTCTCCGCTTTCCAGCGCCCCGAGGTTCATCACATCCTTTTCCGGGTCGAAGCTGAACTTATGGCCCGCGTAGTCCGTCCAGATCCTGATGAACTTCTTTTCCGCGATGTTGGCGGCGATCGCCGTCTTCTGATCGGGCGTCGGCCAGGCCGCATGGACGTTCTTTCCCATATTGAGACACGCTTCCGGCTTTTTCGTTGCGGCGTCCATGAAGAGGACCTGACCGCTCAGGAACGACAGGATGGCGTGAGACTGGTCCTGAGTGAAGAACAGCATGTGCGGGCGTCGGACGGCTTTCTTTGTCGCGTCCTGGCAGAACGTGTTGATGTCGCCGGCCAGATCGATCGTGACCGCCGGTTTGGCCGACGAGGGGTTGGCCGCCAACTGCGCGCCGTCATAAATATAGAGATAGCCGCCGCTCTCCTTGCCCGTGTCCGATTGGTCCGTGATCCACACCTCATAGGCGTAGGCGGAACCCGAAAGCGCCAGGCAAAGAACCATGACCGCCATTCCGAACCATCCCCCAGTGCATCGAGCGTTGTGCCTGATCCCGTTCATTGGAACCTCCTTGTCGGATGAAAAGTCCCGCCTGACGTGCCCCGCATGCTCAGAGACAATAGTCGTTCAACTGAATTGGAAGCCACGGTGGGAATGCGATGGTCTCATAGTAGAAGGCGAGCGGAGCGCATGTCAATCTGAAGCGGTGCCGATCGGCGCGTCGCGGCGGAACGTGTTCAGTGGGTCCGTCGCTGCGGGTCCCACAGGAAGCCGACAGGCGAGACCAGGCGTCTGCCGCGGCAGTGCGCGCGTCTCAGCAGGCGGAACGGGCCGGCGTCCGTTGACCGCGCGAAAAAGCCTGTGTTAAGGTCAACCGCGTCGGTGCGGGAGAAGGAGCGTGTCCGACTACGTGGCCGAACAAATTGCCGCGCTGAAAGACGAAGATTGGGCCGTCCGCGAAGAAGCCGCGTCGGCCTTGGGCTCTTTGCGTGATGCGCGGGCGGTGCTGCCCCTGGCGTCTCTCCTTCGCGATTCTGATCGGGCGGTGCGCGAGGCGGCCATCGGCGCGCTGACAGCGATCGGGGAGCCGGCGGTCATGGTGTTGGGAACCTGCCTCTCCGATCCTGAGCTTTCGGTCCAGGAGGCGGCTTCCTCCATCCTCACGGTCATCGGCGACAAGCGGGTCCTCGAGCCGCTGGTGAAGGTCCTCCAAAGCCCGGATTGGATCGTCCGGATGCATGCCGCCAAGGCGCTGGGGCGAATCGCCGCTGCCGAGGCCGCCGAGCCGCTTCTGCCGCTGTTGCAGGACAAGGTGAAAGCCGTGCGCGAGGAAGCCGCCCAGGCGTTGGCCTCGATCGGGTCGGCCGCCGTTCCTCTCTTATTGCAGGCTCTGAAGCATGAGGATTGGCTGGTCCGGTTGCACGCGGTCGAATCCCTGGGGAAAATGAAATCGCCCGCCGCCGTCGAGCCTTTGCTGTATGTGCTGTTCAATGACCGGGATGCCGCCGTGCGGGAAGACGCAGTCCGCGCGCTCGGGGAGATCGGCGACCCTCGGGCGGTCGATTTCCTGATCATGGCCATGAAGGAACCCGGTTTGCGGTTGCTCGCGGTGGAAGCGTTGGGGCGGATCGGCGACGCCCGCGCCGTGCCGGTCTTGATCGAAGTCGTCAACGGGTCGGGCAGGCCGGCCAGCAGTCGTCCGCTCGACGGGTGCGGCGACCGGTGGGATGAAGAAATGCTCGTGATGGGTGCGGCCGTTCGAGCGCTGGGCCTCATTCGAGACGAACGAGCCATCCCGACCCTGGTCGCGGCGCTCCAGAACACGATCACCCGCGCCGAAGCGGCGGCCGCACTGGTGCGATTCGGTGCAGCCGCCGTACCGCGCCTGCTTCCGTTGCTTGCGAAGGAACAGGACGACAACATCCGCTACCACGTGAAGGAGGCTCTCACGCAACTGGGATGGAGGCAGGGGCGGATATAGAACAGGCGAGAGGCGCGAGGCAATGGGCAATAGGCGAGATGGCGGCAGGAATGAACCTCTGATTGGTCCACAGCCTCTCGCCTCTAGCCCCCCGCTCATCGCCTGTCTCGTGAGTAGCTATGCCCAAGGAAAGTATCGAAACCCTCGTCGCGGAGTTGGTGCACGAGGAAGACTGGCGCCGCATGCGGGCCACGGCGGCCTGCCTATCCGGCGGACCGAGAGCCGTCCAGGCGTTGATCCATGCCTTGGAAGCGGGCGCTCCTGCGCTGAAGATCGAGGCGGCGGGCATGCTGGCCCGGATCAAGGATCCGCACGCCGGCGTGGCGCTGGTGCGATTACTCCGGCACGAGGACGAAGCGGTTCGGAGGGCGGGCGCCGCGGCATTAGAGCAGATGGCCGGGGTCGTAGACGCTGAAACAGCTTCCGCTCTGGTGCAGCAACTCTACGACGTGAAGGACGAGGAGACGCGCAAGCTGGTGACGCATCTCTTGGGAGTCATTCCCAACGCCATCGCCCCCCTGGGCGAGATGCTTAAACACCCGGACGAAGAGGCGCAGGTGGCGGCCGCGACGATTTTGGAGCACCTGCTCGATCCGCGCTCGGCGGATGCGCTCATCGACGCAATGGGCTCACCCGCGGTCCGCGACATCGCCGTCCGCACGCTCAAAAAGCTGAACGCGATCCGCGAGCGGATCGATCGGGCGTTTGATGCCCTGCGGGAGGTCGAGGGCGCGAGCGAGCGGGAAGAGGCCCGCATGGCGACCGTGATCGATCTGCTTGCCGTCGGGCGTCCCAGTGTGGAGATCCTGATCGAGTACCTGCGCGACGATGACTGGCTCGTGCGTGAAGCGGCAGCGGATCTGCTGGGCAAGATCGGCGACGTGCGGGCGGTCGAGCCGCTCATGGAACGGTTGCGTGTGGACAAGGATACGGGGGTCAAGGAACTGGCGCTCAAAGCGCTGGGACTGATCGGAGACGCGCGACCGGTCGAACTCTACATCGAGGCGATTCCGATCCGACCGTTGCGCGTGTTCGCGATGGAAGCGCTGGCCAAAGTCAAAGATGTGGAAGTGCTGAAGCCTTACAAGGATCTCTTCGAGCGGCTGAAAACGGATCGCGACGGGCTGGTCGCTTACAACGCCGGGCTGATTTCGGACAAACTGGCGGCGTTGGCCGGCATGCACGCCGTGGAGCGTGAAGAACAGGAACATCATGCATAACGAAGAACCACGATCCGATCGGGTAGAGCAGTTGATTTCCGCGCTGCGCGACGACAACGAAGCGCTGCGGGACCACGCCATCGCGAGCCTGGGGCAAATGGGGGTGGAGGCCGTGCCCCAACTGATCGGTCTAATGGCCGACGAGGATGCCGTGATCCGGGAAGCTGCGACCAGCGCCATTGTGCGGATCGGCCCGGCCGTCGTGGATCGACTCATCGAGGCGCTCGATGACGAGGAGTGGTCGGTTCGGGAACAGGCGGCGTCAGCGCTGGGAAAACTCAAGGATCCGAGAGGAGTCGAGCCGTTGGTCAAGGCGCTGAAGGATAAAGACGGTGCCGTGCGGACGGCGGCCGTCTGGGCGTTGGAGCGGATCGGCGATTCGCGCGCCGTGCCCGGCCTGATCGAAGCGTTGAACGACAGCACGGTCCGGGAGGACGTCGCGCGGGTGCTGAAGAAGATCGGCGACGCCCGCGCCGTCGATGCGTTGATCGAAGGGCTGATGGGCAACAATTGGATGGTCCGCCGACACGCGGCCGAGGCGCTCGGGAAGATCGGCGATCCCCGCGGCGTTGAACCCTTGATCGAGTCGTTGAAGGACGAGGACTGGCTCGTGCGCCGCAACGCGGCCGAGTCCTTGGCCCGGCTGGGGGACAAGCGGGCGATCGAGCCGTTGTTGCCCCTGTTGGAAGACGAGAACACGATCGTACAGGAAACCGTCGAAGGCGTGCTGGCCAGTCTGGGCTGGAAGCCCGAGCGTACGGCTTAACCGATTCATAAAGGACGAATACCATGGCAGACGAAGCTCCCGTGAAGCTCATTCAGATCGGTCCGAAGGGCGGGGTCAAGAAAGACGGATTCAATCTCGTCACCGAGCGGGTGGTGGCGGTGAATCCCGAAGCCAGACAGATCGAGGTGGAACTGCTGGCTTATGACGGCAAGACCGTGGTCCTGGATGTGGCGGAGGAGGTTCTGGAAGACCTCAAGAAGATCAAGGTCGGCGACGGCGCGACCATCCGCGTGGTGGAGGAGGGCGGGAAGCGCGTCGCCAAAAATTTCAAGATTCGAGCCAAGGACCCGAATGCCGCCAAGGCCGACGCGATGTTGCTGGATCTAAAGGATTCGCACTGGCTGAACCGCAAGTACGCGGCCGAGGTGTTGGGGGAGCTGAAAGATCCGAGAGCGGTGGGGCCGCTGGTCGAGGCGCTGACCGATGAAGTCGGGGACGTCCGACAGCGGGCCTACGATTCGCTGATCAAGCTGGGCAGCGTGTCGGTGCCGGCGCTGATTCCTTTGTTGGTGTCCGAGGAAGACGAGTTGCGGCAGTCGGTGACGGAGATCATTCGCAAGATCGGCAAGCCGGCGGTCGAACCCCTGGCGACGGCCTTGGTCGATGCGGACGATCGGCTCAAGAGCCGCATCCTGAAGGTGTTGGATCGGATGGGGTACAAGCCCAAGCCGAAGGACGAGCCGGCGGCGGACCGGCCGAGGCTGACCAGTTCCTCTACCTGACTCGAAGCCGCGGGATCAGGAGGACGAGACGGGTTCCCGCTTAGGTCGGCCGACGGACACATAGTGAAATCCGAAGCCGGCGATGCGAGCCGGATCATACACGTTCCGCAGATCGATCAGCATCGGGCGCCGCAAAGCCGTTTTCAACCGATCGAAATCCAGGTTCCGGAACTGATTCCATTCCGTGACGATGATCAGCGCGTCGGCCCCTTCCGCCGCATCGTACGCGTCCTTGCACGCAACGAGGCCGGGGAGCAGTTTGCTGCCTTCCTCGAGGGCGGCCGGATCGTAGGCGCGGATGACCGCTCCTTCATTCATCAATTGCTGCGCAATCGCCAACGCCGGCGCTTCCCGCAGGTCGTTCGTGTTCGGTTTGAACGACAGCCCGAGCAAGCCCAGCGTCTTGCCTTTCACACCGCCGACCGCGTCCCCAATTTTTTCGACCATGCGGTGACGCTGCTGGGCGTTGACGCGCGCCGCCGCGCTGGCGATTTCCAACTGATAGCCCACCCGTTCACCGGTCTGCACGAGCGCGGCCAAGTCCTTGGGGAAACAGGAGCCCCCGAAGCCGGGGCCTGCGTGAAGAAACTTGCTGCCGATACGGTGGTCTAAGCCCATGCCCTTGGCGACCACCTGGACATCCGCACCGACCCGCTCGCACAGGTTGGCGATCTCGTTGATGAACGAGATTTTCGTGGCCAGAAATGCGTTGGACGCGTATTTGATCATTTCGGCTGTCGCAATATCCGTGACCACGAACGGCGTCTCGATCAGATACAGGGGGCGATAGAGATCCTTCATGATCGCGATGGCCTGATCGCTGTCGGCTCCGATCACCACGCGGTTGGGCCGCAAGAAGTCTTCGATGGCCGAGCCCTCGCGCAGGAATTCCGGATTCGACACGATGTCGAAGCGATACGAACCGGACAGATTCGCCTTGATGACCTCCCGGAGTTTCTCGCCCGTGCCGACCGGCACGGTGGACTTGGTCGCGATGACTTTGTAGCCGTTCATGTTCTTGGCGATGCCGCGCCCGACTTCTTCGACATAAGAGAGATCGGCTGAGCCGTCCGCGCGGGATGGCGTACCAACGGCGATGAACAGCACCAGCGCTTGATCGACGGCCTTGGCGATGTCGGTGGTAAAAGCTAGACGGTTTTCTCTCAGGCCTTTGGCGACCAATTCGGTGATGCCCGGTTCGTAAAAAGGCACCGCGCCCTTTTCCAACATAGCGATCCGTCGGGCGTCGGTGTCCATGCAGGTCACGTTGACTCCGAATTCGGCGAAGCACGCCCCGGTCACCAATCCGACATAGCCGGTCCCGATGACGCTGATGTGCATAGTGGAAGTCCTCCAGAAGCTGAGCGATCGTATCGCCGGATCGTCCGGCGGTCATGTCCAGGCGGACGGAGAGCGAGTATAGCAAAGCGTCGAAGAGCCAGCCAACGAATTCGTCTTCTCCAGCGCCCATGTGCGGCCGATTCTACGGGCGTCAGGTTCCTCGATTGACACCCATCCGAACCGTTCAGTAGAATTTCGGCTTCGCGAGGACACCAGGGAGGATTCGCGTCATGGCCCCGCAGACGGGAGCGATTTTGCGTCCTCTGGCGGTCATGATGAGCCGGGCGCTCAAGACGGTCGGCCCCGACGCGACCCTCCTGGAAGCCGCGAGACAGATGCGCGACGCCAAGGTCGGTGCGTTACTGGTGGGTGAACGGGATGTCTACCTCGGCGTCGTCAGCGAGTCCGATCTGGTGCGCAAGGCGATGGCCGAGGGAGTCGATGCTCGCCAGACCCGCGTCCGCTCGGTGATGAGCAGCCCCCTGATCACGATCGAGATCGATCGCTCTGCGCATGACGCCAGCGACCTCATGGCGGAGAAAGGCATCCGGCACTTGGTCGTCACCGAAGAAGGCCAAATCGTCGGCATTCTTTCCGTTCGCGATCTGCTCCGGTACTTCAAGAACTGGGGGACGTTGTGATCCCTCATCCCGCGCCGATATCCGTTCGAACCCGACCAAGCGACTCGATGGGTCCCGCAGCTACATGACCACGGGACCAGGTTCCCCTCAATCCTCTACGGTGCTGTTGCTGGTGACCGCGCTCATCTCCGGGGCCGTCGTGATGGCGCTGGAGATGCTCGGCAGCCGGTTGCTGGCGCCTGTCTTCGGAAATTCCTTGTACGTGTGGGGCGCGCTGATCGGCGTAATCCTGGCGGCGATGAGCAGCGGCTATGCCTTCGGCGGGTGGCTGTCGGATCGACGGCCCGGCGAGAAGGTTTTGGCGTGGCTTCTGCTGTTTTCCGGAGGCTGGACCTTTCTGCTGGCGTGGAGCGGGCATCCCGTCATGTTCAAGGTCGCCGCGCTGACGGACGACCCGCGATGGGGACCTTGCTTGGCGGCGAGCCTCTTACTGGCTCCACCGGCGTTTGGTCTCAGCGGGGTGCTCCCGGCTCTTCTCCGCCTCGCCGTGAAGGACATGGGATATTTGGGGCGACATGCCGGGCGCATGATCGCAGTCTCGACGGTGGGGAGCTTGGTCGGAACCTGGGGCACGGCCTTCTTTCTTTTGTCCTGGCTTGGAACCCTGGCGCTGATCGGCTGGTTGGGGGGGGTTCAGATTGCGCTCGGGTTTCTCTGGTTCGGGCGAGGGGCTGTGTTCCGAACACGGTCCCTTCTCCCCGTTCTCGGCGGGCTGTTTCTTCTGGGAGGATTGGTAAGCCTGGGCGGCCTGGCGATTTATCGTATCCAACAACTGCCGAAGCCCGTGTATCAGGTGGATAGTCCCTACCAGCAGGTCCGCGTGCGGGACGACGACTTGTTTCGCTATCTGATCCTCGATCGGACCTTCCATGCCGTGATGTGGAAGGCCGACCCCGTCACGCTGTTCTTGCCTTACAGCCAACTGTTTGTCGCGGCTCTTGCGCTCGTGCCTGAGCCCACGCGCGGCTTAATTCTGGGGCACGGCGGCGGATCGATGGCGAAATGGCTGGCTCGGACCTGGCCGGATCTGGAGCTGGACGTGGTCGAGGTCGATCCCGCCGTCGTGCGTGTCGCAGAGCAGTATTTCGAATATCACCCGCCTCCGTGGCACCATATCCATGTCAAAGATGCGCGAGCGTTCCTCCGCTCCACGGCAGCGACCTACGATGTGATCTGGATCGACGTCTTCGCCAGGCATATGGTGCCGTTCCACCTCACGACCACGGAGTTTTTTTCGGAAGTGCGAGCTCACCTGAAACCCGACGGCGTCGCCGTCGTCAATTTGGCCACATCGGGAGAAGGCGGGGATCGCTTGCGGGAGAGCGCCGTCGTGCAAACGTTGCATACGGTATTCCCAGCCATCGAATCGTTCGGAGTGAAAGGCCCCTGGCGGACGAAACCCCAGGGCGCGCAGAATCTGCTCTTCTTTGCCGGATCTCCCCTCGAGCGAATGACCTTCGAGCAATTTGTGAACAGGGTCAGCACCCTTGCGGCGGACGGACGGCTTCCAATGGAAGCGCTGGCGTTGTTGTCGACGCGCAAGACGGGTACCTGGCCGGCAGGTCTTGCCCTCACGGATGACTATGCTCCCTACGATCTCCTGATCGGACGCGCAGTCGATGACGGGGGACCGGGGCCTACAGGCTTATTGCAATGATATGAAAGCGTTGAAGAAATTGGTGCAGGCTCGCGCGCCGGCTCGCCGGACAGCGGGTCGCAGGGCCTCCCGAACTACAAGCTTGCTTCCCTTTTAACCCCTATGTTATAAGGTGTGCCACTTGATGCGGTGAAAATTTCGTGCCTTGACGGCAAAAGAGAAAGCAGAGGATAGGCTTTTGTGGGCGAGTTTAACAATCCGTGGGCTTGGCGAGAGTTCTCTACTAACCTAATCACATCTCTTTTTCATTAAGGAGGTAGGTCATGGGCAAGATGATCTTATCTGTCTTTTTTGGCCTAGTCATGGTTGTGGCCGGCGCCTCGGGAGCCTTCGCTCACCAGGCTGGCGGCGTCGAAATCGGCGATCTCGAAACAGGATCCGTGGTCGGTCAACCGTTCAAGGAGTTGGTGGTTGACGCCGAATTCCATGCGGTTGAGATCGGAAACGTCAAAGCCTGGTATCCGCCCGCCACGATCATCGATTTTAAGGCTCGTCCCGGTCGGCCAGTGCTGTTCAAGGTCACCAACAGTTCTTCCGCCGAGCACGGTTTCTTGCTGACCGCTGACGAGGCATTCGGGGCACCGACGGTGTTGAAGGCTCAAATCGTGCTGAAGCCGGGGGAGACCAAATACATCGGTATTCCTACCAGCGACCTCTTCTATGCTACGACGGGCGTGACGTTGAAATATCGCTGCCATCTGCATCCGGCCCACGTCGGCGGGACCCTGTTGATGATCAAGTAAGATCCCGGCAAAACAGCCGGGCATGAAAAACCCCGTTCATCCCGGGAGGGTGAACGGGGTTCTTTTTTGATTCGCGATCCGTACTAACTTGTTCAGGTCTGGCTCTGGGCTTCCGGCTGACAATCGGGAGGCGAGTCGAGCGGGATGTTCTGTGCTCCGGCCACCTTGCCCTCGACGATCAACAGAAGAAACCGGCTTTCGGTCGGTTCTTGTTTAAATCGTTCCTGGACAACGGTGTTGACGTCTACGACGATTTCATCATCGTCCCATTGCGTGCTGTTCACCACCCAGAAATGGCTGGTCGCGTCCGGGAAGCGGGTCGTCACGAAGCGCTCGATGATGGAGCCGAGGTCGCCCGTGCTTGGCTCGGCCGGTGTCGCCAGCCACAGGGTCAACGCAGCAAAACAGAGCATCGTCCATTTGTGTCTCATGGTTTCACCTCCGAGCGCCTGACAAGGTCCGTTCGGCCGGACGTTTCCATTGTGAGATATAATCGGCTGCCCGCCCGTGGTGGCTCTTGAAGGTAAACTCGCTTCACCACAAAATTGTACTGCTCTGTCGATTATAAAATCCAGGAATATGCTGGTTCGTATCGCTGGGGATCGCTCGCGCGCACCAAAAGCAAACAGAAAGGCCTTCTCCTCTGTAACGGAGGAGAAGGCCTTCGAGGGAACTATAGGACGGTGCGTCAAGCCGTGGTGGAGCCGACGGTCGGGGCAGTTTAATTCCGCACCCCGCTCCACACCTTATCAGGATTGATCTCCTTGTCGGGATTGAGCTTCTTCGCTTTCTCTAAGAGCGCCTCTGTGGTCTCGGGATAGGCCGGATCAGGAACGCAACAGTTGTCTACCGGGCACACGGCGGCGCACTGGGGTTCGTCGAAGTGGCCGACACATTCGGTGCAGCGATCGTGAGTGATCACATAAATATTGTCGCCTACCCCCTGGCCCTCGCCGACATGGTAGCCTTTGCTCTCGGCATCGCTCCGGGTTTCGAAGATGGCCTCGTTGGGGCACTCCGGGAGACAGGCTCCACAGGAGATGCATTCGTCAGTAATCAGCAGTGCCATGACCCTTGCCTCCTTCCCGCGGTGTCGGATGTGCTAGAAAAGACGGATCGAACGTTGAGTTGAACGTGTCGCTTCAGCGCGGCCTTCTAAGATCACGAAAAGTATGTCATTCTAGTTCGCTGTACTTTTCTAAGTCAACAGCGGCCGGACTGGTCAGAAGACCTATGCGGCTGATAACGATGGGCCGTTCGGCCCAAGCCACGTAAGAGGAATATGTGCGTTTCCTGATCTGAGAGCAACTCGATGACTGATACCGCGGGCTCGGATCCTCGTCAGAAAAAACAGCGTGCAGTAGTCCTGATCCTGCTCGCCGTGTTGTTGATCAGCGCGAGCTTGTTCCTCGGGAATCGCAAGGATTCCGACATCATTGTCGTGACGCTGCCGAGCGGGAAGCAGATCGAAGCCGAGGTCGCCGATACGCCCGAGAAACTGCTGTTTGGGCTTGCCTTCCGGGAGGGATTGCCCGAGGGCTCCGGGATGCTCTATATCTTTGAACGTTCCGGTCCGCATCGCGTCCGCACGAAAGGGTATCGCATTCCGGTCGATATGATCTGGGTCAACGAAAGTCGCCACATCGTCCATCTAGTCGAACATGCAGAGCCTTGTGCGGCAGATCCCTGCCCTTTCTACGGGCCTCCTCCGGAACACGCGCGTTATCTCATTCAGGCGACGGCCGGACTGATCCGTCGCGAGCATCTCCAGACCGGCGCCGAGTTGAAGTTCGCCTTGCGGCTGTAGAATCCTCAGGAGCCCCTCGGGCTGACGGTTGAGAAAGGGTTGAATGATGAGCGGGTTTCAATTCGTGGCGCGGGTCGACGAGATTCCTCCAGGTCGCTCGAAGGTCGTGATCGTGGACGAGAAACCGATCGCGCTGTTCAACGTCGATGGCACGTTTTACGCGATTTACAACGTGTGCCCTCATGAAGGAGGCCCGCTTGCCGAAGGGCGGCTGAAGGGATGCGTGGTGTCCTGTCCATGGCATGACCTGGCGTTCGACGTGCGGAACGGGCAGGGAACGGATGGGGGCGGATACTGCGTCGGCAGCTATGAAGTCCGCGTCGAGGGGCAGGACGTCTTCGTCGGCGGACGGCGCAAAATCTAGCAGGATGTTGAAAAACTCTTCCAGCTTCGTTGGGGTACCTATTGCTTTTAACGCAATGGGTCTGACGCTCAGAGCTCGACGTTTTGGACCCGTTGCAGCAAGAAGAGCCACGCCTGCCCCGAGTACGCCTCGCCTCTTGGCTCGCTGCGGCCTTGCTGGAAGACCTTTTTGAACATCCTGCGGGCTGTTCTGCTTTTGTCCGTGACCCCGACGAGGTCGAGAGTTCTCGAGTGTCAGAAGGGTTCTTCAACAGGCGGCTAGTCATGAATCGGCAGGGCGAGGCGCTGGCGAGCGAGCGGGATCGAGACGCTAAGGTGCTCGCGTCTCGAGTGGACGAGCCGTTTCAGATTCATCTTTGGGAAGATCGGACCCGAGGAGAACTCTGGAGTCCTTCCTACGATCCCGCGGCGTTGGTCCTGGTCGGCGATGATTTTCTGCGGATCGCGAGCGGCAATGCGGTCGATGCTGGTCGTCGAACTTTTGAATTCAAAGCGGTCGCGCCGGGTACGCACCGGGTGGTGTTCGAAAAGCGGATGGGCTGGAAGTTTACAGCCGAGGATCGGCGCGTGTTCCTCGTCCAGGTCTTTTCCGGGGCCGGCCGCCCGGCGGGGCGATGATGCCTGATATCGGATTTGTCAACGGGCGCTTCATGCCGCTGGCAGAAGCCGTCGTTTCCGTCGAGGACCGCGGATTTCAATTCGGCGACGGCGTCTACGAAGTCATCCGTACGTACGGAGGCCGGCCGTTTCAACTGGACGCGCACCTCGTCCGGCTGGAACGCAGCGCAAAGGCCATCGACTTGCCCTGCCCGCTCTCTCACGCCCAATGGACGGAACGGGTCGCCGAGGGAATCCGCCTGGCCGGATACCAGGAGTGCAAGGTGTATATTCAGCTCACGCGAGGGCCCGCGCCCAGAGATCATCTGTTCCCGACCGGCGTCCGACCTACCGTGGTGATGACAGTCCGGGAACTGCATCCCTTGAGCGACAGCCTCCGGTCCGGCGTGGACGCGATTACGCTCCAGGACTTCCGCTGGGACCGATGCGACGTCAAAAGCGTGAATCTATTGGCCAACGTTCTGGCTCGCCAGCGCGCCAAAGACGCGGGCGCGTTTGAAGCCATCTTTATCAGGAACGGAGAGGTCACGGAAGGCGCGGTCAGCAACGTGATGATCGTGCGACGCGGCGTCCTCATGACGGCTCCGGAGGGAGAGCGTATCCTATCCGGCGTGACGAGGAGCCTGGTGCTTGAACTGGCTCGCAAGGAGGGTCTCACCGTACATGAACGCCCCGTGGCGGAAGCGGAGTTGCGAGGGGCCGAGGAGGTTTTTCTGACCGGGACGACCGTCGAAGTGTTGCCGGTCAACCGGATCGACGGTATCGCGGTCGGGTCCGGACGGCCGGGACCTGTCGCGAATCTCTTGGGAGAGCGTTTTCGCAACCTGACGACATAAGGGCCCCTTGCTTTGCTAGGGGTATCATGGTATTTTGCTTCCGCTTGAAGTGGGCGTTGGCCCACTTTTTTGTTTGCGGTGATGGCTGCGGCGGCGGTCGCGGAGGGATAGGTGTACGACTCCCAGCGCGTCGCTGAGCGCATCCGGGAGATCGCGTCTCCGATTCTCTGGGCGCTCGGCTTGGAGTTGGTGGACGTCGTCTGTTCGGGGCAAGGTCCTCGCACGGTCGTTCGGATCTTCATCGATAAGCCGGGCGGCGTGACGTTGCGCGATTGCGAGCAAGCGCACTTGTCGCTCGGTCCGGCCATGGACGTGGCAGACCCTATCCCGCATGCGTACACGCTCGAGGTGTCGTCCCCCGGATTGGACCGGCCCTTGAAGCGAGTCGAAGATTACCGCCGTGCGATCGGGAAATCCCTCAATCTGAAGCTGAAGGCTCCTTACGAGGGTCGGTGGCGGATCGCCGGGCGGCTTGTGGGGGTCGAAGATCACGTGGTGTTGGTGGAGTTGGAGGACTCGACGGTTCAGGAAACAGTCCGGTTGGAATTGGAGGCTATTGCAGAGGCCAAGCCCGAGGTGAAGTTTTAGAGCGTGTGAGAGGGCGAAGGTGAGCCATGAACAGAGAATTGATGGCGGTCATTGATCAAATCGGACGGGAAAAAGGCATCGACAAGGCGAGAGTGATCAACGCCATCGAAGCCGCTCTGCAGACCGCGGCGAAAAAGCGATTCGGGCAGGCCGAGAATATTCAGGTCGAGATCGATCCGAAAACCGGCGAGATCTCGGTCGTCTCGAAGAAAGTCATCGTCGACACGGTCACCAATCCCAAAGCGGAAATTTCGCTCGCCGAAGCCCGAGAGTTTGACAGCGAGGCGGAGATCGGCGATGAGATCGGCTCGGTGATCGAGATGGACGAACTGGGTCGCATCGCGGCGCAAACGGCCAAACAGGTGATCTTTCAGAAGGTCCGGGAGGCCGAGTGGGAGGCGGTTCAAAAGGAATATGCGACGCGGGTGGGCGATCTGATCAACGGGATCATTTTGGGCATGGAACGACGCAACTACCTAGTCGACTTGGGCAAGACGGAAGCAATCCTTCCCGTTCAGGAACAGATCCCCCGGGAAACCTACCGACGGGGAGATCGAGTCAAGGCGTATCTGTTGGAAGTGCGGCGCACGCCCAAGGATGTGCAAGTGATTCTGTCCCGCAGCCATCCTCAGTTCGTCGCCAAGCTCTTTGAGATGGAGGTGCCCGAGGTCTCGGAAAAGATCGTGGAGATCAAGGCGATCGTGCGGGAGCCGGGCGATCGGACGAAGATCGCGGTCGCGTCGCGCGACAAGGCCGTGGACCCGGTCGGGGCCTGCGTCGGCATCAAGGGGTCGCGGGTGCAGGCGGTCGTGCGGGAGCTGCGGGGAGAGAAGATCGACATCGTCGCCTGGACACCCGATCCGCGAGTGTTTATCGCGGAAGCGCTCAATCCGGCCACCATCGAAAAGGTCGGGATCGATGAAGAGAAGAAATCCGCGCTGGTCGTCGTCGCGGATTCGCAGCTCTCGCTGGCGATCGGCAAAAACGGCCAAAACGTCCGTTTGGCGGCCAGGCTGACGGGCTGGAAGATCGATATCATCAGCGCGACCGAATACGAGAAAGAAAAGGCAGAGCGGGATAAGGAGATTAAGGCGGCCCTTGCGGAGGAAGCCGAGGCGCAACGGGAACAGGAGGAAGCGGCCCGGGCAAGCCGTGGCGCCGGCGTGGAGCCGGCCGCCGCCGAAGCCGCCGCGACGTCCGAGGCCGCAGCCGCGGGCGAGACCCAATAGGGATGGTTCGAGATGCGAGTGTATGAGTTGGCCAAGAAGTTGGGCATGGAGAACCGAGAGCTCATTCCCGAGTTGAAGCGGATGGGTATTACGGTCGCCTCCCACAGCAGCGCCCTCGACGACGAGACGGCGCAGCGCGTCATTGAAAAATTGATGCCGAAAGACAAGACCTCGGTCACAAGCGCGGCCAAGACTGCGGAGGCAGGCGCTCAGATGGAGTCTCGGACGGAAAGAAGGGGAGGCCGTTCTCACAGGGAAGAGGCGAGCGCGGCGCTCCAGACTTCGCCGAGGGAGACGTTGCGCGATTCAGGCAGGCCTGCATCCACGCGACTGCAGCCTTCGGTCGTCGAGGAGCCCTCTAAGCCCGACAAGCGGCGTATTTTGATCAAACGAAAAAAGACCGAAGAAGCGGCTGCGGAGACGGTCTCGGGCACACTGTCGGAAATTTCCGCCAAGCCTGGCCCGCCCCTGCAGGACGCGGCCCGAACGGTCGGCCCTTCGCCGACGCCTGAGGCGACCGCGCCGCCGCGGGTCGAATCCCCGATCGAGAGCGCGCAGCCTCCAACGCGGACGCTGGATCATGCGTCCGTCGGTCCTCAGCCCGAGTTGCGCGAAGCCAAACCGGCTCAGCCGGCGCCGGCCTCCGCTGTGGAATCGCTCCTCCCTGTGGGGAAGAAGAAGAGTTTCTCGATCGAGACGCTCGAGCCCGAAGGAGCCGGGCTGAAGGACAAGCTCAAGAAAGTCCGCAAGCCTGGCCGGGCCCGCGAAGAAGAGGACATCAGGTTTCGGGACGATGCGGCCCGCTGGGAGGACCTGCGGGCGATCCCCGTGCACAGGAGGGAAGACCGCTCTCGCCATGTCCAGCCGAGCTCCGTCGCCGAGATCACCAAACCCCGCAAGAAGAGTGTCAAGCTGACCGCCGGCCTGACGGTGAAAGAGTTTGCGGAACTGATCGGACAGCGCCCGGCCGATATCGTCCGCAAGTTGATGGAGATGGGACACATGCTGACCTTCAATCAACCCATCAACCTGGACGCCGCCGTGCTGATCGCCGAGGAATTCGGCGTCAAGGCGGAAGTCTCGACGGAAAAAGCGGTCGAGGAACTGCTGGAAGAGGCGGCCGAAGGGATCGGCGACGAACGGTTGGAGCCGCGGCCTCCCGTCGTCACGATCATGGGGCACGTTGATCATGGCAAGACCTCGCTGCTGGACGCGATCCGTCAGACCAGAGTGACGGAGCAGGAAGCCGGCGGCATCACGCAGCATATCGGGGCCTACACGGTCCGCGTAAACGGCAAGCAAGTGACCTTCCTGGACACGCCGGGCCACGAGGCCTTTACCGCCATGCGCGCGCGAGGGGCGAAGGTCACCGATATCGTCGTGCTGGTCGTGGCGGCTGATGACGGCGTGATGCCGCAAACCGTCGAAGCTATTCACCACGCCAAGGCGGCCGGGGTGCCGCTCATCGTCGCGATCAACAAGATCGACAAGCCCAACGCAAACCCGGATCGAGTTAAGCATGCGCTGGCTGAGCACAACCTGATTCCCGAAGCCTGGGGCGGCGACACCATCATGGTCGAGGTCTCGGCCAAGCAGAAAGTCGGATTGGATACGTTGCTGGAGATGATTCTGCTCCAGGCCGAGGTGCTGGAGCTCAAAGCTGATCCCTATCGTCCTGCCAAAGGAACCGTGATCGAGGCCAAATTGGACCGAGGCCGCGGACCGGTGGCGACGGTGCTGGTTCAAGGCGGCACGCTGCGCGTGGGCGACGCGTTCGTGGTTGGAACGTTCAGCGGCCGTGTCCGGGCGTTGATCACGGACACGGGCAGCAAGGTGCCGGAAGCCGGGCCCTCGATGCCGGTCGAGGTCATCGGTCTGCCGGGCGTCCCCTCGGCCGGCGACGCCTTCCAAGTCGTGAAAGATGAGCGCGTGGCCCGGGAGATTGCCGAGGCCCGGGCGCTCAAGCAGCGGGCTGCAGATTTGGCGGGACCCGCGAAAGTCACCCTCGATGATCTGTATGCCAAGATCAAGGGGGGAGATGTGAAAGAACTGCCTCTCGTGATCAAGGCCGACGTGCAAGGTTCCGCCGAAGCGTTGGCGGCTGCGGTGGAGAAACTCCCGGCCGGCGCCGTCAAGCTGCGCGTCATCCACGGCGGAGTCGGCGGCATTACGGAAACCGACGTGCTCCTGGCGTCCGCATCGCGGGCGATCATCATTGGTTTCAATGTGCGCCCTGAAACCAAGGCCACGGCGTTGGCCGAGCAGGAAGGCGTTGACATTCGCCTCTACAGCATCATCTACGACGCCATTGCGGACATCAAGGCCGCGATGGAAGGATTGCTCGAGCCCACGTTGAAGGAACGCGTGCTGGGGCGGGCCGAAGTGCGTCAACTCTTCACCATCCCCAAAGTGGGCGTCATCGCCGGCTGCTATGTCGTCGATGGAACGATCACCCGGGCGAGCGCGGGCGTCCGGGTCGTGAGAGACCATGTGACCGTGTACGAGGGCAAGCTGGGCTCGCTGCGTCGGTTCAAGGACGATGTGCGGGAGGTGCAGCAGGGGTACGAGTGCGGCATCAGCATCGAGAACTTCAACGATCTCAAAACCGGGGACATCATCGAGGCCTATACCCTCGACAAGGTCGCGGCTAAGCTTTGAGCGAAGGTTCCGGTGTCTCCGCGGCGGCAGGCATGATCGTCGGGCTGTGCACAGTCGAGCTGTTCATTCCGGACGGCCACTCTCTGAAAGCCAAGCGGCAAATTCTGGTGAGTCTCAAGGACCGGCTGCACGGCAAGTTTAACGTCTCCGTCGCGGAAGTGGGCGAGCAGGAATTATGGCAAAAGGCGATCCTCGGCATCGCCTGCGTTTCGAACGAGCGGACCCATGTCAACCGGGTTCTGGATCAGGCCCTGAACGTCATTCGCGGCGTACCGGCCATTCAGGTCGTGCGTTCCCAGATCGAGCTGTTATGAGGTGTGCGGCGGGCGTAGCGGTGGAAGTCTACGCGAACGCGCGCCTGCGGACGGGGCCAAGCTGCGGGAGGCGGAGATGAAGACTGCGTACAAGCGTGCCGATCGGGTGGCCGATCAAATCCGCATGGAGATAGCCGACATCCTGATGCGCAGGACGAAAGACCCTCGCCTGCGCTCCGTCACGGTGACGGATGTGCTGCTCAGCAATGACCTGCGCTTGGCCCGCATCTACGTGACCACGATTGTGGGAGAAGACGGAGAGCGGGAAGTCTTCGCCGGACTGGCCAGAGCCAACGGGTTCATTCGGACCGAGTTGGGGCGGCGGCTGGCGATCCGCCATACCCCGGAACTGATTTTCGTGAAAGATGTCAGCGGCCCGAGGGGGGATCGGGTGCTGCGCTTGCTTGACAGTCTCAACGCCGAGTCGACGCCGTCCGAGTCGGGTCCTGCGACTCGAGACTGTAATCCTTCGGACGCTTCATAGGGGGAAGCCTGCGGGGTATACAAAAATGGCGCACGGTGCCCAGACATCTCGAATCTGTGAAGTCGGCGACGGCGTCTTGAACGTGAACAAGCCGGCCGGGTGGACTTCGCACGATGTGGTGGCCAAGGTGAGGACTTTGTTACGGGAGAGCAAAGTCGGCCACGCCGGCACCTTGGACCCGGCGGCGACGGGGGTGCTGCCCCTGCTGATCGGGCGTGGGACGCGGATCGCCGAATATCTGCTGGATTGGGACAAAGAATATCGGGCGGTGCTGCGGCTGGGAGCGACGACGGATACCCAAGATGCGACCGGTGCCATGTTGACGACGCGTTCCTTGGAAGGATTGACCGAGAAGCGAATCCACGAGGCGGTGGCGCGCTTTCAGGGACGTCTGAAGCAAATCCCGCCCATGTATTCGGCCGTGAAAGTCGGGGGCGTTCCGCTGTATCGGGCGGCGCGAGCGGGCAGGATCGTGGAGCGTGAACCGCGGGAAGTGACCGTCTATGAGATCGAGGTGTTGGAGGTCCGTGTGCCCGACGTGTCGTTGCGCGTGCGGTGTTCCAAAGGTACATACGTGCGGACGTTGTGCGGCGATATCGGCGATGCGCTCGGGGTGGGAGGACATTTGCGGGCCTTGGAACGTCGGCGTGTGGGACCGCTCGTCTTGGAGCAAGCGGTCACGGTGGAGGACATCGGCCGTCAGCATGTAATGGGACGGCTGGCCGAGTCTCTGCTGTCGCTGGACGAGGTGCTCCGAACGATGCCAGCAGTCATCGTGGATCAGCGCACGGCACAGAGAGTCGTTCACGGGGCGCCGGTTCCGTTGCGGGCTGTTGTGGAATGGGAGTCTTTGGCCGGAAAGTCGGGCCAGGGAGGGCTGGTCCGGATCAAGGATCAAGCCGGGCGGTTGCTCGCAATCGGGGCCTGGCCGGGCGGAGTTGAGGCAATCGGCGAGTCCGACAGCCTGGCGGAAGCCGCGGTGGCGGTCGAGAAGGTGTTGGTCGAGGTTTAACGCGAGTAGGGCGGACGGGAGACAACAAGGGAGCTAGGTAGAGTCATGGCGTTGCTTAAGGAAACGAAGACAGAGTTGATTCGGCAGTATCGGCGGCACGAAGCGGACAGCGGCTCGCCGGAAGTGCAGATTGCCATCCTGACGAACCGCATCGGCTATCTGACGGAGCATTTCAAGTTGCATAAGAAGGACCATCACTCGCGGCGGGGGTTACTCAACTTGGTCGGCCGGCGACGGCGGCTGTTGGACTATCTGCGCCGCGTCGATGACGCCCGCTATCGGGCGGTTCTGGAGCGGCTGGGAATCCGGAAGTAATCCCGGGCTCCTGTCGCTTCCGCGCTTCGGCGCGTTTATTCACCGGCTGTCGCCACAGGTGAACACGGACATGCGCTTAGCCAACTAGCAACGTTGAATTATGAATGTTGAATGAGGAATGTGAGAAGCGGTCCTTTAATTCAGAATTCCACATTCCTCATTCATAATTTCAACGCTGAGCGCATCTCTGTGGGCATCTGTGGGACAGGGAACCAGGGGAGACCATAGATGATACACACAGTGGAGCTAGATGTCGCAGGCCGCAGGCTGAGGCTCGAAACGGGACGTGTGGCGAAGCAAGCCGGCGGCGCCGTGTGGGCGTCCTACGCCGACACTGTCGTGCTGGCCACGGCCGTGGCGTCGCAGACCGTGAAGCCGGGGATCGATTTTCTTCCGTTGACCGTTGATTATCAGGAGAAAGCCTACGCGGCCGGCAAGATTCCCGGCGGCTATTTCAAGCGGGAGGGGCGTCCCTCGGAAAAAGAGGTCCTGACCAGTCGGTTGATCGATCGGCCCCTACGGCCGTTGTTTCCGGACGGCTATTACTTTGAGACGCAAGTCATCGCCTCCGTGCTCTCGGCCGACAAGACAGGTTCGTCGGACGTGATCGGGATCACCGCGGCGTCGGCGGCGCTGGCGGTCTCCGACATCCCGTTCAACGGACCGGTAGCCGGGGTCAAGATCGGGCGTGTGGACGGGCGATTCGTCATCAATCCCGATCTGGATGCGCTCGAGCGGAGCGACCTGCACCTGGTGGTCGCGGGAACCGCGGACGCGGTCATGATGGTGGAAGGAGGAGCCAACGAGCTGCCCGAAGCCGTCTTGATCGAAGCGATCGAGCTGGCGCACGAGGAGATCCGAAAAATCGTGGCCAAGATCGTCGAACTCCAGACGCTGGCCGGCAAACCCAAACGACCGGTGGTGAACGAGCAGATCGATCCGGCTTTGGCGGAAGCCGTGCGGGCGCTTGTGGCGGGCCCCATTCGCGACGCGATCCTCATTCCGAACAAAACCGCACGGCAGGAACGGCTGGATCAAATCCTCAGCGAAGCCATCGAGAAGCTCAAGAGCGACGACCCGAATCGCGAGCGGCATGTCAAGCTGGTCTTTCGTTCCCTGGAATACAGCGAAGTGCGCAATATGATTTTGGAAAAGGGCGTGCGGGCGGATGGCCGAGGGCCGGCCGATATCCGGCCGATCACCTGCGAAGTCGGCGTCTTGCCCCGCACCCATGGGTCGGCGCTGTTCACGCGAGGAGAAACCCAGAGCCTGGCGGTCGTCACGTTGGGAACGACGGAGGACGAGCAGCGGGTGGACGCGCTGGAAGGCGAATACTCTCGGACCTTCATGCTCCATTACAATTTCCCGCCTTTCAGTGTCGGCGAGGCGAGGCCGCTTCGTTCTCCCGGTCGTCGGGAGGTCGGGCACGGCGCACTGGCGGAGCGGGCCCTCAAACCCGTGATTCCCTCCAAGGAGACGTTCCCCTACACGCTCCGGATCGTATCTGACATCCTCGAATCGAACGGATCGTCGTCGATGGCGACCGTCTGCGGCGGCACGATGGCCCTGATGGACGCGGGTGTGCCGATCAAGGAACCGGTCGCGGGAATCGCCATGGGGCTCATTAAAGAGGGAGACCGGGTGATGGTGCTCTCGGATATCCTGGGCCTGGAAGACCATCTGGGGGACATGGACTTCAAAGTCACGGGGACCAAACACGGTGTGACGGCCTTGCAAATGGACATCAAGATCGCCGGCATCACGCCGGCGTTGATGAGGCAGGCGCTGGATCAGGCCCGGGTAGGACGATTGCATATCCTCGTGCGGATGCTCGAAGCGCTCAGCGGGCCCCGGGCGAATTTGTCGCCCTTCGCGCCTCGCATTTTCACCATGAAGGTGAAGCAGGACAAGATTCGCGAAGTCATCGGCCCGGGAGGCAAGACCATCCGCAGCATCATCGCCGAGTGCGGCGTCAAGATCAATGTGGAGGACAGCGGCGTCATCTCGATCGCTGCCGTGGACGAGGCGTCGGCCAAAAAAGCGATGGACATGATCAACAAGCTGACGGAAGAGGTCGAGGTCGGAAAGATTTACTTGGGGACGGTGCGCAAGATCATGGATTTCGGGGCATTCGTCGAAGTCCTGCCCGGAACCGACGGGTTGGTGCACATTTCGCAGCTCGCCCATCATCGCGTGAAATCCGTCTCCGACGAAGTGTCCGAGGGCGATCAGATTCTGGTCAAGGTCCTCGAAATCGACAAGCAGGGCAAGATTCGGTTGAGCCGCAAGGAAGCGATGCCTGCGCCCTCGGCATCCGCCGCGAAAGAGCCCGCCGCAGGATAACAAGACGTGTACAGAAAGCTCGTGTTGGACAACGGTCTTCGTGTGGTCGCCGAGCGGATTCCGACCCTGAAATCGGTGACCATCGGGATTTGGGTCAATGTCGGCTCGCGCGATGAGCGGAAGGGCGAGGAGGGGCTCTCCCACTTCATCGAGCATATGTTTTTCAAAGGCACCCGGCGACGTTCGGCGACGCAGATCTCGCGGGAGATCGACGCGCTCGGCGGAGAGATGAACGCCTTTACCGGCCGGGAGACCACGACGTTTTATGTCAAGGTGCAGGACCAGCAGGTCGAGCCGGCTCTTGAATTGCTCGCGGACCTGTTTCATCACTCCCGCTTCGATTCCAGAGAAGTTCAAAAAGAAAAACAGGTGGTCCTCGATGAAATCCGGATGGTGCAGGACGACCCCGAGGATCTCGTGCAGGACCTCCATACCAAACAGGCCCTGGCCCGCCATCCGCTCGGGCGTCCGATCTTGGGACATGCGGCCACGATCAAGGCGCTGCGCCGGCGGAACCTGCTGACCTACACGCGGCGACACTATGATCCGCGTCACACGATCATCGCGGTGGCTGGAAATTTTGAGGCCAAGACAGTGGAGCCGTTGCTGGCCCGCTTCTTCGGCAGATTCGAGGCGACCGGCTTTCCGCAGCCCGACCGATGGCCGCCGGAAATCAAAGGCGGCGTGATCGTTCGGCGGAAACCGTTGGAGCAGGTTCATCTCTGTCTCGGGCTCAAAGGGGTGCCGGCCGGGCATAAGGATCGGTACGCGGCTCATGCGTTGAACGGGATCTTGGGCGGCAGCGTGAGTTCGCGACTGTTTCAGGAAATCAGGGAAAAGCGGGGTCTGGCTTATTCTATCTATTCCTACCTCTCGACCTTTTCCGATGCGGGGACCCTCACCGTGTACGCAGCGACGAGGCCCAAAGAAGCGCCGCGCGTGATCGAGTTGGTCTGCCGCGAACTGAATCGTCTGCGGTCTTCCGGCGTGGGGAAAAAAGAACTCGATCGGGCCAAAAACCAGATGAAGGGCGCTCTGATGTTGAGCCTGGAGAGTTCGCACAGTCGGATGAGCAAGCTGGCCAAGGATGAGCTCTATCTGGGCCGCCACACGTCCCTCGCCGATATGCTGGTCGAAATCGATCGGGTTTCCGAAGAACAAGTGCACCGCTTGAGCTGTGAATTGTTCGATCCCCGCAGTCTCTCCATCACTGCACTGGGACCTATCTCCAAGAATGCGATCCAGCCGTCCCCACTCTGAGAGCCCTTCTTCGACGGACGACCGTTGCCGGTCGGGTTCATGATCGGCAAGTTCTTTCACAAGAACTTGAGATTCCAAGAGTTTTTGGATATAGAGTTTCGTGAAGAGGCAGCCCAAAACATTCCCTTGACACCATATAGGGATTTCAGTACGATGTCCGCGTTTTTCAGCGTAGAAAGGCTATTTCTTCAAACGCGCAGGGCGGGGACAAAACGAAAGGGGGTGTGGCACGCGGTTCTCGCGTTGAGGCGTTCTGGGAATTTTTAAATTTGGAATTTTCGTTTTCTGAAAGCAGCTCTTCATCGGTTCTGTCATTCATGAAGGAGGTATGAGGTATGAAGAGGGTCGTAGTCATAGCGGCAGTTGCACTGCTTGCCGGTGCTGGCTCGATGACGGCCGAGTTGGTGGCCGCAGCCGACGCTCCCAAACCTGCAGGTCCCACGGAGCAGGTCGTCGGTGGAAAACTTCTGAAGGGTGAACCCGTCAAGACTTTGAAGGGGCGCGTGTGGGCGCAATGGGCGGACAACCCAGACACGGAGCTGTTGTTCGGAATTCAGTACTGGAACACCGGTGAGCCGGCGTCAGGTACTCCGGCAGGTCGTTCTTCCACCGATCTGGACGTCAAGCCACCCGATCCGCTGTTCACCTGCTGCGCATGGGGTTTCACCGGAGGAACGGAAAAGAACAATCCGTACTCCGGCTGGTACCACGCTGCGACGACCGTTCGTCTGGCGGTGAAGGACAAGGCGCTTATGGACCAGATCATCAAGGCGTCCCAGGACCTCGTGGCGATGGAAGTGACCCTCGACGGGCGGACCATCACCGGATTCAAGGTTCTCAAATAAGTCTTCGAGACACTTTTGGGGGAGATGAGTTTTTATCGTTCATAGCCTGCGTTGAAGGAGGGATGCGATCATGAAGCTTCATAAGAGAGGCTGGGCCTTCATGGCTGCGTTGGCCTTGGTGGTCGGTGCGACGTCGACCGCTCTCGCGATCGAGGCATTCCAGGAGCGGTTTGAATGGGGGGATATGAGTAAGCCGACGACCCTCCAGGGACGAGTCATTATCCTGGACCCGTACGATGAGGCGGTGTGGATCAATATCGCGATATTCGGCGGCAACGCCGAGAGCGGATATTTCTGGCAGAAGATTCATCCGGGCAAGACCCTGAAATTCTACGCCGCGAACAAAGAGGTGTGGGAGAAGCTGAAAGGATTGGCGCGCCCACATGCCGGTCCGGCTGCGGCCAAGGAAGTGCCGCCGGCAAGTAAGACGGCCCTGGTCGAGTTCGTTGCCCAGGAAGTCGAGCAGAACCATCGGGTGATTCAATCCGTTAAAGAGCTTCCAGAAGTGGCTGGCGCGCCTGGGAAGACCTTGAGCATCACCGCCCTCCGGTTCAAGGAATGCCAGGGAAAGAGCGACTTTGACCCGGCTTGCTGGAAGGCCAAGCAGGGGCTGACGGCCGCTCCGAAGGGCGAGGCAGCGGTTGCGATGCAGTACGACGTGCTGAGCCCCGACAAGAAACCGCTCGCCGGCTTGATTCCGTGGACGGCTCCCTATAACGAGGGAAAATAACGCGAGAGCCTATGGGAAGAGGCGGCACCCCGGTTCGGGGTGCCGCTTTTTTTTTGGGGGGGTGGCGCAGCGCGTCTATTCCGTTTTCTCCTGCAGCCGTCGCTGCAGATCGGCCAGGCGGTTCAAGGCGTCCAACGGGGTTATTGAAAACAAATCCATCTGTCGGACTTCCTCGATCACGGGATGCGGCCGGGGCAGGCGTCCTGTCTCCGGCGAGGCATCGGGGTCAGGGCACGTGCCGACGGCGGTCGCCGTCGGTCGTTCCAGTTGCGCCAAGACCTCCCGGGCTCGGTCGATCACCACCGAAGGAAGTCCCGCCAGCTTTGCGACGTGGATGCCGTAGCTGCGGTCCGCCCCGCCGGCCACGATCTTGCGCAGGAAGAGCACGTCTCCATCCCGTTCCTGTACGGCCACGCGGTAGTTCCTGACCCCCTCGCACTGATTCGTGAGTTGCGTCATCTCGTGATAATGCGTGGCGAACAAGGTCCTCGCGCCGAGTCGACGCCGGTCATGGAGGTATTCGGCGACGGCCCAGGCGATACTGAGCCCGTCATAGGTGCTGGTGCCGCGCCCGATCTCGTCCAGCAGGATCAGGCTGCGGCAGGTCGCGGAATTGAGAATATTGGCGGTCTCGATCATTTCCACCATGAACGTGCTCTGTCCTCCGGCCAGATTGTCCGAAGCGCCGACGCGCGTAAAGATGCGATCGACCACGCCGATCTTCGCCTCCGTCGCGGGCACGAAGCTGCCCATTTGCGCCATCAGCACGATCAACGCCACCTGCCGCAGGTAGGTGCTCTTCCCGGCCATGTTCGGGCCGGTGAGGATTAGGAGCCGATTGGTCTCCAGATCGAGCAGGGTGTCGTTCGGCACGAACCCGCCGTCGATCTCCTGCCGTTCCACGACCGGATGGCGCCCCTCGACGATGCGAATCGTTTCTCCCTCATCGACGATCGGGCGGACGTAGCGGTTGCGCGCGGCGGTCTCCGCAAGGGCGGCCAGCACGTCGACCAGCGCGAGCGCGGCAGAGATGGCCTGCAGGCGGGGTGTCTCGCGGGCCAACTGCGCCCGAAGGCGCTCGAAGAGTTCCTGCTCGATGGCTTTGACCTTGCTCTCCGCACCGGTGACCCGCTCCTCCAACTCCTTCAGCTCGGGCGTCATAAAGCGTTCGGCGTTCACCAATGTCTGCTTGCGGATGTAGAAATCGGGCACGCGCGAGAGATTGGCCTTCGTAATTTCGATGTAATAGCCGAAGACCTGGTTGTAGCGGACCTTGAGCGAGTCGATGCCGGTGCGTTGGCGCTCCTGCGCTTCCAGCCTGGCGATCCAGCTTTTCCCTTCCTTGCCGGCCTTGCGCAGCTCGTCGACCTGGGGGTGAACACCGTCCTTGAAGATGCCGCCGTCGCGCCATGTGACCGGCGCATCGGGCTGAATCTCGCGCTCGATCAAGTCGTGCAGATCGCCGGCGTCGTCCCACGAGCGGACGAGATCGCGGATGAGCGGAGCCGAAAGCCAAGACAGGTGCTGCCGGAGTTCAGGCAGCGCCGCGACGGACTGCTTCAGAGCCAACAACTCTCGGGGGCCCGCCACGCCGAGTGAGAGCCTGCTGCTGAGGCGGCCGATGTCTTGCACGCTTCGTAGGGCGGCGCGGATGGCGACGCGGGCCTGGAAGGCGTCCTTCAGTTCGGCGACCGCGTCCAGCCGGGCGTCGATCGCGTCGCACGAGAGCAACGGCTTCAGAATCCAGTCCCGCATCAAGCGGCTGCCCATCGCCGTGACGGTCCGATCCAGAACCATTAGCAGCGTCGTCTCTCCGCGCCGCTCTCCGCCGGTCATCGGCCGAACCAGCTCGAGGTTCTGAACGGTCACGCTGTCCAGGTGCATGTCCTGGCCGACCCGGCGGACCTGGAGGCGACGGATGTGTTCCAGACATGCCGACGGCTGGGTCTCGCGCAAGTAGCGCAACGCGGCGCCGGCGGCCTGAATCCCCAGTGTCATGGACGCACACCCGAATCCCTCCAACGAACTGACGCCGAATTGCTGCTGGAGCAGCCGCCGGGCCTCTTGCAGGTCAAAGCGGGCGGAGGGTTGGGCGCACAGGCGCGGTCCCGTGAGTCGCCCCACCCATGTTGCCACGTCCGGCGAAGGCTCTTCGGGATACAGCAACTCCTTCGGCTCCAAGCGCGAGAGTTCGTCGATCAGGATCGCGGCGGCCCGATCGCCGTGGAACTCCATCGTCCAAAATTCCCCGGTCGAGATATCAAGCGCGGCGAGGGCGAACGAGGAGGCGGCGGCCTGCGCGGAGCGGCGTGACGGGGTCGCAACCGCCGCGAGAAAATTGGACTCGGTAGGCGGCAGGAGTTCCGTATCGATCAGCGTGCCCGGCGTATACAGGCGCACCACCTCACGTCGCACGAGACCTTTGGCAAGCTTGGGGTCTTCTACCTGGTCGCAGAGGGCGACCGTCCGTCCCGCCTTCAGCAGCTTGGCGATATAGCCGGTCGCGGCGTGGTACGGCACCCCGCAGAGCGGGACCGGATTGGCGCTGGCTTTGTCCCTGGACGTCAACGCGATCGACAACAGCCGCGAGGCCTCCTCCGCGTCCTCGTAAAACATTTCATAGAAGTCACCGACGCGGAAGAACAGAATCGCATCGCGGTAGCCGCGTTTGATTTCTCGATATTGCCGCATGAGCGGGGTCAGGTCGGCGTCACTCATCGGAACGTTCCTCGAGAAATTCGGGGGCCGTTGGTCCGGAGGTTTTGTGCAGGGCCTTGTCCAGCGACCGGCGGAGCCGTTCCAGATCCACCTCGGCCTCCTGGAGCGCTTTGGTTTTCCGCCTCAGCTCGATTCGTCCTCGCACCCAGGCGGGGAACAGTAGGATGCCGGCGACCAGCAACCCGGTCGCGAAGGCGCCCAAAATGGGTTTATAAATCGGCGTCGAGGCGGAGCGGAATCCGAAGAAATAGCGAAGCGTGACCTCCTGTTCCTGGTTCTGGAGAAAAAACGCCAGGGAGAGCAGCAACAGGATGCCGACGAGAACGAGCCTGATCATAACCGACGCTTTCCGGTCCGCCTGCGCGGGGCGGACCGGTGCCCGCTCCCCCCCGCCAGAGCGGCCGTGAAGCCGGCTTTCAGCTTGCGATAGGTGGCGTCCAAATGTTCCGGCATGACCCTGGTCTCGGAGAACAACGGCATGAAGTTCGTATCGCCGTTCCAGCGGGGCACGATATGCAGATGGACATGTCCTTCCACGCCGGCGCCGCTCACCCGTCCCAGGTTCACCCCGACATTGAACCCGTCGGGTTTGATCTGGGCCCGCAAGACGCGGAGGCTGAGGTTGGTGAGCCGCATCAGGTCCAGTGCGCTCTCGTCCGGCAGCCGTTCGGTGCTGTCGACATGGGCGTAAGGGGCCACCAGCAGATGCCCGCTGTTATAAGGAAACAGATTCATCATGACGAACCCGTGCTGGCCCCGATGAAGCAGCAAATTCGTCCGGTCTTGCGAAGCCCTCGCCTTGGCGCAGAAGATGCACCGGGCGGGCTTCGGCGATTGCCGGATGTACGCCATTCGCCAAGGCGCCCACAGCACCTTCATCCGGTTCGACTCCTCGACCGGACGCGGAGCTTTTCCGCAGCGGGACGGATTCTCCTCAACAGCTCCCCCGAGATCGGGCCAGTCGCGCTCAGGTGCAGCGCTCTGGTCGCCCGTCCTCTGTGGGTTAGGTGGATCTCCAGCCTATCGTCCGGCAATTCCGAGCCGGCGCGCTCCGCCCATTCGACCACCGCGACTGTTTCGCCGTCCAGATAGTCCGAGAGCCCGGTCTGCGCGACGTCATCCTGAGACTCGATGCGGTACAGGTCCGCATGGGCGAGAAGCAGCCGGCCGTGATATTCGTGAATCAGTACGAAGGTCGGGCTGCTGACCAGGCGGGCTGCTGCGCCAAGCCCAGCCGCTATCCCGCGGACCAGCGTCGTCTTCCCGGTTCCGAGGTCCCCGTACAGGCCGATCACTTCGCCCCCGCGCAGGGCCCGGCCGATCACCCGACCGAAGCGATCCGTGTCCGTAACGGAAGCGGACAAAAACCGGAGGCCGTCTCCGGACGAGGTTGCCCGTGCCGCGCTCCTCGCGCGTCGTGGGGACAGAACCGCATGCTTAGCATCGTGAAACTTGGACGAGGGCATGAGGAATCTGATCGATGACATCTCCGGCGACCATGCCGGCGACACCCAGCCGGGCGGCCGCAAGGTCTCCAGCCAAACCGTGGAGATACGTGGCGGCGCAAGCGGCGTCCCACTGCTTAAGGCCCTGGGCCAGCAAGCCGACGATCATGCCGGTGAGCACATCGCCGGTCCCGGCCGTGGCCATGCCCGGGTTGCCGGTCGGGCAGATGGCGACCGCGCCGTCCGGTCCGGCCACGACGGTCCTGGCCCCTTTGAGCACCAGGACCACGCCCCGTTGGGCGGCGAATCGGCTGGCGATACCGATGCGATCCGCGTTCACTGATTGCGGCGTCGCTTCCGCTTCCAGCCTGGCCATTTCGCCGGGGTGCGGCGTGAGAATCGGCGGCGTCTTGCATTCCCTCAATAAAGAGGCCTTGCCGGCCAGAGCGTTGAGGGCGTCGGCGTCCAGCACGGCGGGTTTGTCCATCTGCCTGATCAGGGTCTGGACCAGTTCGACCGTTTCCGGATGAATTGTCAGCCCGGGTCCGATGGCGACCGCAGTCCTGGCGCTGATGAACGTCAACAGCCGGTCGAGGCCGGATCGCGCCAGCGTCCGTGCCTTGGTCTCCGGCATGGGCACGGTCATGGCTTCCAGCAACTTGGCTTCCAGCGTGTCGTTCACGCTCGATGGCGTCGCCACCGTTACCAGGCCGGCCCCCACTCGTAAGGCGGCCTTGGCGGCCATCGCCGCGGCTCCGGTTTTGCCGACCGATCCGGCGATGATCGCGGCATGACCGAATGTGCCCTTGTGCGAGGACGGTGGACGGCGAGGAAGGACGCCGCGAATCAAGGCTTCGGTCAGAAGCGAGAGGCGGCTCTCGACCGCTTCGGCGTACGAAGGCGGAATGCCGATGTCGACGATCCGCACCTGTCCCGCATGGTCGATACCGGGTCCCACGTACAGGCCCAGTTTCGGCAGCCCGAATGTGACGGTGAGAGTCGCGCGGACGGCGGCGCCGAGCACGGAGCCTGTGTCGGCGTGGATTCCCGAGGGCAAATCCACCGCCACCGTCGGCCGTTGGGCCTCGTTAATCGTCTCGATGGCTTCCCGATAGCTCCCAGTGATCGGCGCGGAAAGGCCGGTCCCGAACAACGCGTCGACGACCACCGCGCTTTCAGCGAGCGGGGATTTGAGTTGCTCGATGTTCCCCAGCGTGCGCACGGCGGACTTCCCGGCGGTCTGGACAAGGCGGCGATACATGGTCCGTGCGTCGCGGGAGAGGTCCTTCTCCCCCGTCAGCAGAAACACTCGAACCCGCGCCCGCTTCTTCGTCAGCAGGCGCGCGACGACCAACCCATCCCCCCCGTTGTTGCCTTTCCCGCAGACGATCGTGACGGTCTTCCCGCTCAAGCGGCCGAACACATCTTCCATGTGGTCGACCACGCCGGCACCGGCTCGTTCCATCAACGTCAGGCTGGGCACGCCGGCCTCCAGGATGGTTCGGCGATCCAAGGTTTGCATCTGTTCGGCGGTGACGATCTTCATCGGCGGCAGGGGGTGAGGCAATCGGCTTGAAACCCGATTCCTCCTCGTTCGCCACGGGACTTTCGCCGGATTACGAAAGGAGCTGTTTCATCTCGCGCACGGCCCGTTCGAGTCCGACCAGGACGGCCCTGGCAATGATGCTGTGGCCGATGTTGTACTCGACGATCTCTTGGATATGGGTCAGCCGTTTCACGTTCCGGTAGTTCAGTCCGTGGCCGGCGTTGACTCCCATCCCGAGCTTGTAGGCCAACTTGGCGGCTTGCGACAGGGCCTCGACCTCGAGCTGCTCCTCTTTCGCGCGCTTCGCGTTGGCGTAGCGACCGGTATGCAATTCCACGTAATCGGCCGCTACCTTATGCGCGGCCTTGACCTGAGCGAGGTCCGGCTCGATGAAGAGGCTGACCGGAATGCCGCCGTCGTGGAGCAGTTCGATGATTTTCTGGATTTTGTCCCGCTGGCCGGCCACATCCAGGCCTCCTTCGGTCGTCAGTTCCTGCCGCCGTTCCGGCACCAGGGTCACCAAGTGCGGCTTGACGCTGAGCGCCGTTTTCGCCATGGATTCCTCGGCCGCGATTTCCAGGTCGAGCTTCGTCTGGACGACCTCCCGGAGCTGAGTCAAGTCACGGTCTTGAATGTGTCGGCGGTCTTCTCGAAGGTGAACGACCAGACCGTCGGCGCCGGCCAGTTCCACCAACACGGCCGCGGCGATGGGGTCCGGCTCGACGCCGCCCCGCGCCTGTCGAAGGGTTGCCACATGATCGATGTTGACGCCGAGTCTCGCCACGTCGTCCCTCCACCGCGATGAACCTCCGATGCGCCGAGTTCAGAAATCTCTGTGAGTTTGTGCAAAGTTAGCGCATTATTACAGAAACCTCAGGGGCGAGCAAGGACCAGCGGCCGGGTCTGGCGGAATGAGGCCAGGAGTCCTACCGCTCGTCCCGGCGACAGCTTGCAAGTATCGGCGAAAATTGACTGAAATCGTTCCGGTCGATTAGAATAGGCCACCTTTTAGACCCAAGAGAAGCCCAGTCCTGTCAACCCGTCCCCGACCCGCGTCTGGTGAAGGAGCTTTCGTGCTGGAGGGATTCTACCGGATCAAACGGCTTCCTCCTTACGTGTTCGCGCAGGTTCAGGCCCTGAAGCTGGAAGCCCGCCGTAGGGGCGAAGACATCATCGACTTCGGCATGGGAAATCCGGACCAGCCGACGCCAGGCCACATCGTCGATAAACTGGTCGAGGCGGCCAAGAAGGCGAAGAACCACCGGTATTCCGCATCGCGCGGCATTACCAAACTGCGCCATGCGATCTCCAACTGGTATCGGCGCAACTACGACGTCGAGCTGGATCCTGAAACCGAGGCGATCGTCACCATCGGCTCGAAGGAAGGGCTTGCCCACCTCGCGCTGGCGATGATCGGGCCGGGCGACGTGGTCCTCACGCCCACGCCGACTTACCCGATTCATATGTACAGCTTCATCATCGCGGGCGGCGAAGTGCGGGGTATCGAACTGCGGCAAGACAGCGATTTCTTTGAGGACCTGCTTCGGGTCTATCGGCAGACGCTCCCTCGTCCCCGCATCCTCGTGATCAATTTTCCGCACAATCCCACGACGGCGGTGGTCGACCTGGAATTTTTCAAGAAAGTGGTGGCCTTTGCCAAGGAGCACAGCGTCATCGTGATCCACGATCTGGCCTACGCCGATATCGTCTTCGACGGCTATCGGGCGCCCAGCCTGCTGCAGGTGCCGGAAGCCAAGGATATCGGCGTGGAGTTCTACACGCTGTCGAAGAGCTACAACATGCCGGGATGGCGGGTCGGCTTCTGCGTCGGCAATCGCGAAGTGGTGGGGGCGCTGGCCAAGATCAAGAGCTATCTGGATTACGGCATTTTCCAGCCGATTCAGATCGCCGCCATCATCGCACTGAACGGCCCGCAGGATTGCGTCAGGGAGACGGTGCAGTTGTATCAGAAGCGGCGGAACGTCCTCGTGGGAGGGCTGAACCGGATCGGATGGCCGGTCGACAAGCCGCGCGCCACGATGTTCGTCTGGGCCCGTATCCCGCAGCCCTACCGGGGCATGGGGTCGCTGGAATTTTCCAAGCTCCTCCTGAAGGACGCGAAGGTCGCCGTGTCTCCCGGCATCGGCTTCGGCGAAGGCGGAGACGACTACGTGCGGTTCGCGCTCGTCGAGAACGAGCACCGGACCAGACAAGCGATCAGGGGGATCCGGAAAGCGTTGAAGCTGGGCGGAAGCGAACAATGACATCGCGCATCGGGGTCGGCTTGATCGGCTTCGGCACGGTCGGAACGGGGGTCGCCAGGATCCTCATGAGCCATGCCGCCCTTATACGGCGGCGGGTCGGCGTGCCCATCGACTTGGTGCGCGTCGCGGACCTCGACATCGCGCGGGAGCGCGGCATCGCGTTGCCGGACGGCATGTTGACGACCGATGCGAAACAGGTCATCGACGATCCTGCGGTCGATATCGTCATCGAGTTGATCGGAGGCTATGACGCGGCCAAACGAGTGATCCTCGACGCGATGGCGAAAGGCAAGTCGGTCGTCACGGCGAACAAGGCGTTACTGGCCGTCCACGGTGAAGAGATTTTCGAGGCGGCGGCCAGGCATCAGGTCGATCTGGGCTTCGAAGCCAGTGTTGGCGGCGGGATCCCGGTGATCCGCGCGTTGGTCGAAGGGCTGGCCGCCGACACGATTCTCTCGGTCTACGGCATCATCAACGGGACGTCCAACTACATCCTGAGCCGTATGACCAAGGAGGGGCATGGATTCGCTCAGGTGCTGGAAGAAGCCAAGCGGGCCGGCTATGCCGAGGCGGACCCGACGTTGGATGTGGCCGGGATCGACTCGGCGCACAAGCTGGCGATTATGGTCAGCCTGGCCTACGGGACGCCGGTCAACTTCAAGGACATCTATACGGAAGGGATCACCAAGCTGACGCCGCTGGATATCACCTATGCGAGGGAGTTCGGATTCGCGATCAAGCTGCTCGCCATCGCCAAATGTCTGGACGGGGAAATCGAGGCCCGCGTCCATCCGACAATGATTCCCTCGACCTCGCCGATCGCGCAGGTCGAGGGAGTCTATAATGCGATTCAATTGGTTGGGGATGCGGTCAACGACGTCGTTTTCTACGGCCAGGGCGCCGGATCGCTGCCGACCGGCAGTGCGGTCGTGAGCGACGTGATCGCGATCGCCCGCAATCTGCTGTCGGGCGCCGCCGGACGGGTGCCGCCGGCTTCGTTCCGGCAGGATCAGCGGCGGCCGCTTCGCGTCCGCCCGATCGAAGAGATCCGCTCGTTGTACTACATGCGATTTATGGTGCTCGATAAGCCCGGGGTCTTATCGCAGATTTCGGGCGTGCTGGGGCGGTATGGCATCAGCATTTCGTCCGTACTGCAACAGGGCCGCAAAGAAGGGCAAACGGTGCCGGTCGTGATCATGACGCATACGGCGACCGAGCGAGACGTGCAGGCCGCCCTCCGTGAGATCGACCGGATGGCGTTCATCTCTCAACCCACCACCTTGATCCGCGTTGAGGGGCATGACGAATGAGGCAGGTCCCCCACCGGATTCGACGCGGCCACTGACCGACTTTCTTTCCTATGACACGCTGGCGCGGCGTCATCGACGAGTATCGCAAGTTTCTCCCGGTGTCCGATCAGACGCCGGTGGTGACCTTAGGCGAGGGCAACACGCCCCTTATTCATGCCGCGCGCCTAGGGAAGAAAATCGCGCCAGGCGTCGAACTCTATCTGAAGTTCGAAGGCGCCAATCCGACCGGGTCGTTCAAGGACCGCGGGATGACGATGGCGATTTCCAAGGCTCTGGAGTCCGGAGCCCGGGCGGTGATCTGTGCCTCCACGGGCAACACGTCGGCCTCGGCCGCCGCCTATGGGGCTTGCGCCGGTCTGGCGGTCTACGTCTTGATTCCGGCTGGCAAGATCGCGCTCGGCAAGCTCTCTCAGGCCATGATGCACCAGGCGACGGTGATTCAGATTGAAGGAAATTTCGACCAGGCGTTGGCCATCGTCAAGGAACTGGCCGCCACCTACAAGATCGAGCTGGTGAATTCGGTCAATCCCTTTCGAATCGAAGGCCAAAAGACCGCCGCGATGGAAGTCTGCGATCAACTCGGCGATGCGCCGAGCGTCCATGTCTTGCCGGTGGGCAACGCGGGCAACATCACCGCCTACTGGCGCGGCTACAAGGAGTACCGTGCGGCCAACCAGTGCACTCGCGTCCCGCGCATGATCGGGTTTCAGGCGGCGGGGGCCGCACCTATCGTGCTCGGCCGGGTGGTGGAGGAGCCGCAGACGATCGCGACCGCGATCCGGATAGGCAATCCGGCCAGCTGGGCCTCCGCGCTCGAGGCGGTGCGGGAATCCTCCGGCCTGATCGACATGGTCACCGATGAGGAGATCCTGCGGGCCTATTCACTGGTCGCGGCGGAAGCCGGCGTCTTTTGCGAACCGGCTTCGGCAGCCTCGGTGGCCGGGGTCATCAAGTTGAGCCGGGCTGGTTTGCTGCGCGAAGGCGAAACGGTGGTGTGTACGTTGACCGGCCATGGGCTAAAGGACGCCGATACGGCGATCGGCGTGTCGAGACAGCCGCTGACGGTGGAAGCCAGCCGCGACGCTGTGGCCCGTCTGTTGAAGGTGTAACCCCGATCGTGACCCGATGAAATACGTGATTCTCCACGCGAGCGGGATGAGCGACGGTCCCTATCAGGAACTGGGCGGGAAAACCCCCCTGCAGGCGGCTTCCACTCCGAACATGGACCGATTGGCCCAAGAGGGAGAATTGGGGCTGGTGACCGTTCCGTTCGACGGGCCGGTCGTCGGCAGCGACGTAACGGGCGTGTCGATCCTGGGCTATGACCCGCGCAAGTATTATCCGGGTCCGGCCCCGCTGGAGGCGGCCAGCCTTGGCGTGACCGTCGGCGAGCACGATGTCGTGTTCCGTTGCACCATGGTCACGTTGCGCGCGGAAGCCACACCGGGCGGGCGGTCGACGACGGCGGATATCAAGAAGTTCGGCCCGCATGTGATCCTGGACGATGCGACCGCTGGCTACATCGAAACGGGGCAGGCGCGCGAGCTGATCGACGCGGTCAATGAACAACTCGGCTCCGAGACCATTCAGTTTTACCCCGGCATCGGCCATCGGCACCTGATGGTGTGGGTCGGAGGCAAGGCCCGCTCGACCTGTGTGGATCCGCGTCGAGCGGTCGGCCGCCCGATCGGCGAATCTCTGCCGACCGGCGATGGGGCGGATATTCTACGGAAATTGATGGAAGCCGCCCTCATTATTCTCCGGGATCATCCCGTCAACGACGAGCGGCGGGAAGCGGGGTTGAAGCCGGCCAACTGTCTGTGGCTGTGGGGGCCCGGACGCCCGCACGCCTGGCCGAGCCTGACAGAACGGTTCCGGGTCTCGGGCGCCGTCGTCGCCGCGAGCGATTTGCATCGGGGGATCGGAATCTGCGCCGGCTTGGAGGCGGTGGAGCCGGTGGTTTCACGCGAAACCGACGGCCCGGCGTTGACGGCGTTGGGCGAGGCCGCGCTTCGTGAGCTGGCCCGCAAAGACCTGCTGTATGTTCATTCGGCGATCCCCGATGAAGTCTTGTACGGCGGCGATCCCAAAGCGAAGCTACGGGTGATCGAGGAGTTCGATAAACACGTGGTGGGGACCGTGTTGAGCGGCCTGTCGCAATGGGGACCCTACCGGGTTCTGCTGGTTTCGGACCGGGCCGTGACGGGGAGCGAAAAGATCGTGGCCCCGCCGGCGCTGTATGCGTTCGCGGAAGGACCGACGCCGAAGGCCGCCTCCGGCTCGAGGCGGTTCAGCGAAACGGACGCTCAATCTCGCGACGCGCCTCCGCGCGAAGCCACCAGGTTGATCGCCAAGCTGTTCCCTCGCGGGTAGGAACGGGCCATGGCGTTGATCGTCCAGAAATACGGCGGCACGTCGGTCGGGAGCATCGAACGAATCCATCGTGTCGCCGACCGTGTCGCCCGTGATCACCGGGACGGGCACCGAGTGGTGGTGGTCCTCTCCGCCATGAGCGGCGAGACCGATCGGCTCCTGCGATTGGCGCATGAGGTCACGCCCTCGCCGGACGAGCGCGAACTGGATATGCTCCTGTCCACCGGCGAGCGAGTCACGATCGCGCTGTTGGCGATGGACCTGCGGGGGCGAGGGCTCAACGCCCGGTCCTTTACCGGCCGACAGGTCGGGATTCTGACCGACAGCTCTCACACCAAGGCCCGTATCGCCCGTGTGACGGCCGAGCGGATCAAAGCCGCGCTGGCCGAAGGTGTCATCCCGGTCGTGGCGGGGTTTCAGGGGATCAACGAGCAGTCCGACGTGACGACGCTGGGTCGGGGCGGATCGGATCTGACGGCGGTCGCCTTGGCGGCCGCGCTCAAAGCCGACCGGTGCATCATTTTCACCGACGTGGACGGAGTCTATACCGCCGACCCGAATATCGTGCCGGCCGCCAGACGCATCAACAAGATCTCGTACGAGGAAATGCTGGAACTGGCGAGCCTGGGCGCAAAGGTGTTACAGAGCCGTTCGGTGGAGTTCGCCGCAAAGTATGGGGTGCCGGTCGAGGTCCGATCCAGTTTTACCGAAGGAAAGGGAACGCTCGTGACAACTGAAGATGCGGACATGGAGGGCGTGGCGGTCTCCGGAGTCACCGGCGATCGCAACCAGGCGAAGATCACGATCGTCGGGGTGCCCGACAAGCCGGGCATCGCCGCGCGTATTTTCGGGCCGGTGGCGGAGGCCAACATCGTGGTCGACATGATCATCCAGAACGTGAGCCAGGCCTCGCTCACGGACATTTCGTTCACCGTGCCGCGAGTCGATCTGGGGAAAGCGGTCAGTCTCGTGCAGCGCGTCGCGAAGGAGGTCGACGCCAAGTCGGTGACCGTGACCGAGGCCATCGCCAAAGTGTCGCTGGTGGGTGTGGGGATGCGGTCGCATTCCGGCGTCGCGGCCAAGATGTTCCACGTACTGGCTCGGGAGGGCGTGAACATCATGATGATCAGCACCTCGGAGATCAAAATCTCCTGCGTGATCGATGAGAAATATCTCGAGCTCGCTATGCGGGCCTTGCACGCCGCCTTCGGATTGGATCGGGTGCCGTCATGACACGCAAGCAAAAGGCCGCGAGGCGAGGGGCGAGGCGCGAGAGGGGGGAGGCTCTTCCTACCTCCGCGCCTCACGCCGCGAGCCTCTCACCTTCGTTGGAGATCTACGATACGACCCTGCGCGACGGCGCGCAGGCCGAGGATGTGAGCTTCTCGGCCGAAGACAAGGTCCGCGTGGCGCAGAAGCTGGATGAGTTGGGCGTGCAGTACATCGAAGGAGGATGGCCGGGCGCCAATCCCAAGGATATCGAGTTCTTCAGGATCATCAAGACCATTCCGCTGAGACACGCGACGATCGTCGCCTTCGGCTCGACGCGGAAGGCTAGCAATCCGGTCCAGAAAGACCCCAACATCCAGGCCTTGCTTGCCGCGGAGACAGCGACGATTACGCTCTTCGGCAAGAGCTGGGGGTTGCACGTGACGGATGCGCTCGGGATTTCCTTGGCCAAGAATCTGGAGATCATCGGCGACTCGATCCACTATCTCCGTTCCAAAGGGCGGAGGGTTTTCTACGACGCGGAGCATTTCTTCGACGGGTACAAGGCCAATCCGGACTATGCGGTGGAGACGCTGCGGAAGGCGGTGGAAGCGGGAGCGGAGCGGATCATCCTGTGTGACACGAACGGCGGGACCATGCCTTGGGAGGTCCGCAGGATCTGCGAAACGGTACGGCGGGAGATCGCCGTACCGCTCGGCATTCACGCGCATAACGATTGCGAGATGGCCGTCGCCAACTCACTGGTGGCGGTTGAAACCGGCATCGTTCAGGTGCAGGGGACGATCAACGGCATCGGCGAACGGTGCGGCAACGCCAATCTCTGTTCGATCGTGCCGAACCTGGAGCTGAAGATGGGGCGGCCGTTGCTCGGCGAACGGCTGGCCCATCTGAAGCAAGTGTCCGGGTTCGTGACCGAGATCGCCAACCTCATGCCCAACAAGCATCAGCCCTATGTCGGGGATTCAGCCTTCGCGCACAAGGGCGGCGTGCACATCCACGCGGTCCTCAAGAATCCAGCCACCTACGAGCATGTCATCCCCGAACGGGTTGGGAACCGCCAACGCGTGCTGGTGTCCGACTATGCCGGTCGAAGCGGCTTGTTGGAGAAAGTGGAGGCGTACGGCATCAAACTGAGTAAGGATCACCAAAAGGTGCAAGAATTGGTCAACACGCTCAAGGAGCGCGAGAGCCAAGGCTATCAGTTCGAAGGGGCTGAAGGGTCTTTCGAACTGCTCATGCGCAAAGCCATGGGTACCCATAAGCCGTCGTTCCAACTGCTCGGGTTCCGGGTGATCGTGGAAAAGAAAGACGAGACCGGCGCGCCGGTCTCGGAAGCGACCGTGATGGTCAAGGTCGGCGAGGCAGTCGAGCATACGGCCGCGGTGGGCGCAGGCCCGGTGAACGCGCTGGATCATGCGCTCCGCAAGGCGCTGGAGAAATTTTACCCTCAGCTCCGCGAGGTCAGGCTTCTGGATTACAAGGTCCGTGTCCTCACGGCCAACAAGGGCACCGAATCGAAAGTGCGCGTGTTGATCGAATCGGGCGACCACAAAGACAAATGGGGAACGGTCGGAGTGTCGGACAACATTATGGAAGCGAGTTGGCAGGCCTTGGCCGACAGCATCGAATACAAGTTACTCCAAAAGGAACGCTTCCGTGGGAGCGACGCTTCGCATTCATGATCAGGACTCGAGAAAACTCCTTGACACGGCTGATAACCTCACGTAATTTATAGAAAAATCATGATAGAGCTAAGGGGTTCGCCGGAGCGACGGAACGGGAACTGGCAAGCAGGTTGTCAGGAGGGGCGGCATGAGAAAGGCTGATATCGCCAATGAGATCTACAAACAGGTGGGAGTGTCCAAGAATGAGGCCGCGGACATCGTCGAACTCATCCTGAACCTGCTCAAGTCGGTCTTGCAAAAAGGAGAATCGGTCAAGATTGCGGGGTTCGGGAATTTCGTGGTCCGCAGTAAAGGGGCCCGGAAAGGACGCAATCCGCGCACCGGGGAAGAGATCGGGATCACGCCGCGCCGGGTGGTCACCTTCCGCCCCAGCCAGGTGTTCAAGAAGTACGTCAATTCGTAAATCTCTTCGCACACGCCGGCGATCCAGTCGCGAGGGTCGGTCATGGGGAGTGAACCCAGACTGGGGAGCAAGGTCTTCTACAAGATCGGAGAAGTCAGCCACATCACGAAACTTCCGGCCTACGTGTTGCGGTTTTGGGAATCCGAATTCAGCTTTCTCAAGCCCAAGAAGAGTCGAGGCAACCAACGTCTGTACATCCAGCGCGATATCGAGACGATTTTGGAAATCAAGCGCATGCTGTACGAAGAGGGGCATACGATCGCCGGGGTGAAACGGTACTGGGCGCGTCGTGGCCGCCATGCGCACAGGCAGATTCGACCGAGGGAGCTTGCTCAACGGGTACGGGGAGACCTCCAAGCGATCCTGCGCATCCTGGAGTCTCACCCGGGCTGAGGCGTCGTCTTCGCCGAGACCGGCGAACGGCGTCGGTTCCCCAGGCGATCGAAAGAGGAAAACACGGTCGGGGCGTGGCGCAGCCCGGTAGCGCACTCGTTTGGGGTGCGAGTGGTCGGCCGTTCAAATCGGCTCGCCCCGACCAAATAAGCGGTGAAGTGTGAGGGGTAAGGGGTAAGGGGAGACAAGCTCGGCATCTCCTCACCCGTCACGCCTTACCCCTCATGGTTATGAAAGCTGCCCCGCGCAGCTTTTTTTATTGCTTTGCGCCGTCCATGAATATCCTGATAACCAACGACGACGGTGTGGCGTCGCCGGGTTTGCACGCGTTGGCCAAAGCCATGCGGGCGCTCGGCACCGTGTGGGTCGTCGCTCCCGATCGGGAACGAACGGCGGTCGGGCACGCCCTGACTCTGCACAAACCGCTTCGGCTGGCCGCGCTGGGCAAGCGGATCTTTGCGGTGAACGGGACGCCGACCGATTGCGTGAACTTAGCGCTCAAGGTGGTGCTGCCGAAACCGCCGGGTTTGGTGGTCTCGGGCATCAACAAGGGCGTCAATCTCGGCGACGACGTGACCTATTCCGGGACGGTCTCAGCGGCGCTGGAAGGGACCATTCTCGGCGTGCCGTCGATTGCGGTCTCTCAGGAAGGCGTCGGCCGATTCCGATTCGACGTTGGGGCGCGGTACGCCGAGCGGGTCGCCCGTTTGGCGCTCGAGTACGGCCTGCCGGAGGAGACGATGCTCAACGTGAACATCCCCGACCGACCCTTGAGCGCCATCAAGGGCGTGCGGGTCACCTGTCTGAGCCGCCGGCGATTCGAGAACCCGATCGTCGAGAAAGTCGACCCGCACGGACGGAAATATTATTGGATCGCCGGCACGCGTATCGCCTGGAGTCGGCAGAAGGATTCCGACCATGAGGCGATCCGCCAGGGGATGGTGTCGATCACGCCGATCCACCTCGATATCACGCACTACGGGGTGCTGGAGCGGCTGCGGAATTGGGAAGTGCTGATCGGAAACAACAGGCCTACATCGCGCGCGCGCGGCCGCCGGTAAGGACGATCGTTTCTTGGTCTCGCTGTTCGAACACATCATCGCGGAACTCAGCCGGTTCATCATCGCGACGATTTCGAAATTCGGCTACGCCGGCATTCTGCTGACCATGGCGATCGAGAGCGCGTGCATCCCGTTGCCGAGCGAGATCATCATGCCGTTTTCCGGATACCTCACATCGACCGGCCGGTTTTCCCTGCTCGGCGTGACGCTGGCCGGCGCGCTGGGCAACGTGGTGGGGTCCCTCGCGGCCTACTACGTCGGCGTTTGGGGCGGGCGGCCGTTCGTGGAACGGTACGGTCCGTATCTGCTCCTCTCGCGGAAGGACCTCGACCTGGCGGACCGCTGGTTCGCCCGATACGGCGAAGCGGCGGTGTTTCTGAGCCGCCTGTTGCCGGTTGTGCGGACCTTCATCTCGCTGCCGGCCGGCGTGGCCCGCATGAACGTCGCCCGCTTCGTCGCGTTCACCTTTGTCGGCGCCCTCCCGTGGTGCTATGCCTTGGCCTATCTCGGTCTGAAGCTGGGCGAGGGATGGGACCAGTTGCGCGAGCACTTTCACCGGATCGACGTCGTGATCGGGTTGCTTCTCCTGATCGTTCTCGCCTATTTTGTATGGTCGCATTGGCCGCGGCGTCGCCGCACTGATCTGAAATCGGGGCCTCCTTCGTGCTGAAGATCTACAACACCCTGTCCGGCCGGAAGGAACCCTTCGAGCCGCTCGTCGCGGGCTCGGTGCGGATGTACGTCTGCGGCGTCACGGTGTATGACGAGTGCCATCTGGGGCATGCCCGGAGCGCGCTCGTGTTCGAGGTGATCCGCCGGTATCTGGAGTATCGAGGGCTGGCGGTCACCTTCGTGAAAAATTTCACCGACGTGGACGACAAGATCATCAATCGCGCCAACGAACTCGGAATTCCCTGGCAGGCGGTGACGGCCCGCTACATCGACGCCTACTATCGTGACATGGGACGGCTGGGGATCGGCCGGGCGGCGGTCGAGCCGAAGGCGACGGAGCACATGGCCGACATCATCGAGTTGGTGCAGACATTGATCCGAAACGGCGTCGCGTATCAGGTGAATGGCGACGTCTACTTCCAGGTCGAGAAGTTTCCGGCCTATGGGCTCCTGTCCAAGCGCAGGCTCGAGGATATGCAGGCCGGCGCCCGCGTCGAGGTGGACGAGCGAAAACGACATCCGATGGATTTCGTCCTTTGGAAGGCGGCCAAGCCGGGCGAGCCTTCCTGGGACAGTCCCTGGGGCCCGGGCCGGCCGGGCTGGCACATCGAATGCTCGGCGATGTCGATGAAACACCTGGGCGAGACGTTCGATATTCACGGGGGTGGGGCGGACCTGATCTTCCCCCATCATGAAAACGAGATCGCCCAGTCCTGCGCCGCCACCGGCAAGGAGTTCGCGCGTTACTGGGTGCACAACGGGTTCGTGCAGGTCAATCGAGAGAAGATGTCCAAGTCGCTGGGAAACTTCTTCACGATCCGTGAAGTCTTCGAAAAGTGGGGATATCGGGAGCCGGTCACCGCGGAAGTGTTGCGGTATTTTTTTCTCTCCACCCATTATCGCAGCCCGCTCGATTTTTCCGATCAAGCCTTGCAGGAAGCGAAACGGGCTCTGGATGCCTTCTACGATCTCTTCCTCAGGCTTGAGGAGCCGTCCCCGGCCGAGGGCGGTGGGGCTGCGAAGCTGTCCTCGGCTCTGCACGAGCTCCAACACGCGTTCCGCGAAGCCATGGACGATGACTTCAATACACCGGCCGCGCTGGCGGCTTTTCAACAGTTCCGGTCCACCGTCAACCAGTTGCTGAAAACAGGGCTGTCCCGAGAGCATCGAGCGCAGGTCCGTGAAACCTTCCGGTCCTTGGGACAGGTGGTGAGTCTGTTCCAATTGGGCGTCAAGGAGTGGGAGTTTGCGACGCGAGGGGGGATTTCGTTTGCGGAGCGGGACGCTCCGAGCCCGTCGCTCGATGAGACGGAAATCGGACGGTTGATCGCCTTACGGAACGAGGCGCGGAAGAAAAAAGATTTTGCGAAAGCGGATGAAATCAGGAAATCGCTGGCGGCCCGGGGGATCATCCTGGAAGACCGACCAGACGGCACGACCCGCTGGAAGCGGTGAGTCCGCGGACATCATCTACGGGCTGCATGCGGTCCGGGAAGCGCTGCAGGCCGGCGCTCGGCCGTTCCAGCGGATTTTGGTGCTCCGCCAAGATCGGCAGTTCGCCGAGATCGTGCAGCTCGCTCGCGCCAAGCAAGTTCCCGTTCATGTGGCACCTCGGCCGGCGCTGGATCGACTGGTGCACGAGGGGCGGCACCAGGGCGTCATCGGCGTGATCGCAGCCAAAGCCTATGCCGAGACGGACGAGATCCTGGGCTGCGCCCGCGCGCGCAACGAGCCGCCGTTCGTGGTCATCCTGGACGGCGTGGAAGATCCGCAGAATTTGGGCGCGGTGCTCCGGTCGGCCGACGCCGCCGGCGTGCACGGGGTCTTTGTGCCGGATCGGCGCTCGGCGGGGCTCACGGGAGCAGTGGCCAGGGCGTCGGCCGGAGCGCTCGATCATGTCAGAGTCGGTCGTGCGCAGAACCTGTCGCGTCTGATCGAGGAATTGCAGGCCGCCGGATTGTGGGTGTACGGACTCGACCCGAGAGCGCCTAAACCCTACACGGCGCTCGACTTTCGGGGACCCATTGCGGTGGTGCTGGGAGGAGAGGGAAGAGGGATCCGCCCGGGAGTGTTAGACAAATGCGACGACCGGGCGAAGATTCCGATGCACGGCCGGGTCAACTCCCTCAATGTCTCCGCCGCCGCCGCCGTGACGCTGTTTGAAGTGGTCCGGCAGCGCTCCGGGGCCGCCCCCGTCGCCGCCGAGGCTAGCGGATCTTGATCATTCCCCCCTGGATCGCCGCCTTGAGCAACTGCGCGGTGTTCGACACCCGGACCTTCTTCATCATATTGGCCCGGTGCGCCTCCACGGTTTTGACGCTGATCTTCAGCCGTTGGGCGATTTCCTTATTCTTGAACCCCGACCAGATCAATTCGAGGATTTCTTGTTCCCGGCTGGTCAGGGCTTCCGGCCGCTTGCGTCTGGGCGGAACGAGTTCCAACGTGGCTTTCCGAGCGCGGTTTCGAGGACTGACTCTCACCTTTGGCATAAGTCAGGTTCTCCTTTTCATCACAAGACCGTATGAGGTTCTCAAGTCTCTGCGGCCACAAAGCACCGCATGGGCGGAGAAGACTTCCGAATGTATAAATAACCTGGATCGCCGGGGCAAATGCAAGTATTTTCTGTCTGAGAAATTTTGCTCTAGGTGTGATCGCTAAGACAGCCATGCCTGCCTGACTCTGCTTAGGCAGACAAACCGGGGTTGGCTCGATGGCTTCGATCCCTCTGTATATGATCATCGGTGTGTTCGGAGCGCTCATCGGCAGCTTCCTCAACGTGTGCATTTACCGACTTCCGCGGGGGGAGTCGATCGTCTGGCCCTCGTCCCGTTGCCCGTCGTGCTCTCGGCCGATTGCGTGGTATGACAATATCCCGATTCTGAGCTTCCTCGCGCTGCGAGGAAAGTGCCGGGCCTGCGGCGCGCCGATTTCATTCCGCTATCCGCTCATCGAGGCCGCGAATGCGGTCGGGTACGGCGTCATCTTCTGGTATTTCGGTATCGGATGGCTGTCGGTGGTGTACGCGGTCCTCTTTTCCGCGCTGCTCGTCGTGACCGGCACCGACTTCACCCACCAAATTATTCCCAACGCCGTCACCATCCCCGGTATTCCGATCGGACTGCTCTGCGCGACCACGATCCTGCCGGTGGGGTTGGTCAACTCGGTTTTGGGTGTATTGGTCGGTGGGGGACTGTTGTGGCTCTTGGCTTGGGTCAGCCCCTACCTCTTCGGCAAGGAAGGCATGGGTGGGGGCGATATCAAGCTCCTGGCCATGATCGGCGCCTTTCTGGGATGGAAGGCGACCCTGTTGACGGTCATGATCGGTGCGTCGGTCGGGTCTGTGGTGGGGGTGGGTCTGATCTCCCTCAACGTGATCAAGAAAGATGAATACATCCCCTTCGGTCCCTTTCTGGCGCTGGGCGCCGTCCTGTCCCTCTTTTTCCATGAGCCACTGCTCGAATGGTATTTCAACTTGGTCGCTCCGCCTGAATGATCTCGCCGGGACCCTTTCGCCGACGCTTTTCTCCGCAGATGTCCCTTGATCACCGGTTCAAGCTGTATCTAATTCGGCGTCGGCCTGTATCCGAACTATGACAGTCGCCTCCCGGTCCGTTGTCAGATTCTTCCTACCCGCTGCACGTCTCTCATAACGCTCATCGCACGTTTCCCGCTTCCTGTGCGGCGAACAACGCGTGAACGGTTTCGACCATCGGGATGCTTCCGTCCGTTTCGGTTGTCGGTGGGCGCGGCACGGCTTTTGGAAAATCCTGCGGCCGGATGGTGGCGAGCGAACGAAAGACAGAGGCTTCGATCGTGCGAGACATGCCTTCCAACGCGCCTCTTCGAAAAAGCCTGGTCCAGGAAACGGGAGCCAGCCTCACGGAGTTGCTGGTGGTGGTCGCCATCATTGGTCTGGCGACCGTCTGGGGAGGAGAAAGTTTCCTGGCGTTGGCCGCACGACAACAAGAGAAGGCGGTGATGGCGGAGATCGCGGCCGAGCTGCGGGTTGCCCGCCAGCTGGCGATCGGACGCCGGGAACGAGTTCGAGTGGTGTTCGATCTGGGGAGTGCGAGCATGAGAACCGAACGGGCTGACGTCTCCGGCCATCGGCTTCGCGCGTATCAGTACGGCGGCAAGGGAACGGTGGTCGAGGGACTCAGCGGCGGCACACAAATCCTGTTTCATCCCAGCGGGCGCTCCGCCTCTCCCACCACGATCGTGCTGCGGGGTCGATCGGGCGCGCGACGGTCGATCACGGTCGGCATCACGGGGAGGGTCGTCCTGTCATGAGCGCGGCGGGTGTCCGATTTCAATCGAAGCCATTCCGCTCTGTCGCCCTGGCGGAGGATGTCCAAAGGGGATTCAGCCTCATCGAAGTTATGATCGCCATGGTGATTCTCTCCATTGGATTGCTGGGCGCCATGACGACCTTTGAATGGGCCGATCGCGGGCTTCGTGAGGGAGTCACACGCACACGCGCGCTGGCATTGGCGGAGTCCAAGTTGGAAGTCAAGCGGGCGGTGGCGTGGAATCTGCTCCTCACGGAGGATTGGGATGCGGATGGTCTGCCCGATGCGACCATGCGCGATGACGGGGTTAAGCCGGACGAGACCGCGGGCGATCGCGTTTACACGGCGAGTTCCGATCATAAGGGGATCCATCTCGTCTGGACGGTCGCGATGAATTATCCCGGGCCTCTTGCGTATGTCGGATCGGTCGAGATCCACGTGCGAGCCGACTATCCGTCGGCGAGCGGTCAGCGCCGAGAGGTGCGGCTCGGCACGGTGCGGGCGAATCCGCGGTTCGTCGGTCTGCGATAGAACGGTTCCCGAGCATGTGAACGGAGGGAGGACGACGATGAGAACGAGGCAGTTGGGAGATGAACAAGGAACGACGCTACTCGAATTGTTGATCGGCTTGGCGGCCGGTGCGGTCGTCCTCTCGGCCGCGCTGCAGACACTCAAGCACTGCCAATGGCGGTTCCATGCCCAACAGGACATGATCGCCCGCCATCAGGATCTTCGCCTGGGGCTGGAGGTCATGGGCAACGAACTCCGCATGGCCGGATCAGGCTTCTCTCCCGCCGACCGAACTGTGCGCAAAGCCGACTCCCAGGAAATCGAGTTCGCGGCGAACCTCGGAGGCTTTGTGACGACGTTGACTCAGCCGGTCACGGCGGGCCAGCAGGACCTGCCGGTCGGTGACGGAACCGACTGGCCCAAGGGAAAGCGCATTGTGGTGTGTGCGGCGGAGCGGTGCGCCGAAGGGCGACTGGCCAAGGACGGTCAACGCGCCAGGCTGACGCTCGCCGCTCCGCTGGGACAGTTCTTCCCGCCGGGCAGCGTCGTCTCCGTCTCCAACGATGTGCGTTACTACCTCGGACGGGACGAGCGCGGTGCGGCCCGGCTCATGCGTATGGTGGACGGCGGCGCCGGCACGCTGATCGGCGATGTCGCGCATTTCGAGCTGAAGTATTTCGATCGGGAGGGCAGGCCCGCCCGCACGCTGGAGCGCGTGGCCCGGGTTCGTGTGGAAGTGGCGGTCGGTCGCGAACGAGCCATCGTGACCCAAGACATCGGACTTCGCGAGTAGGGGAGGTCAATCATGAACTGCGAATCGGTGAACGAACGAGGCATCGCGCTAGTGGGAGTCTTGCTGACGCTCCTCATCCTCTCCGTGCTGGGGCTGACGTCCGTGAATTTGGCCGACATCGAGATTCAGAGCGCCGGCGCGACGAGAGAGGAAAGGACGGCGCAACATGCGGCCGAGGCCGCAGTGGATCAGGTGATGGCGTGGTTCCACGATCCCGCTTCTGCGCCGGAGGGACCGGTAGGCGCGCTGTTTACGAAACGATTCGAACTGCCTGGAAGCGGCCCGTCGTTTTTCGATGCGCAGGGGCGGTCGCAGTTTACGGGAACCGCCGAGAAGCCGGATGTGCTGTTCGACGCGGCGCAGCCAGCCCATGATGAGCTGTTAAACGGTCCGGCCTCCGGGTGGTTTCGCTCGCTGCGAGGACTGGGCCGCGTGTTGAAGCTCAAGGTGTATGGACCGGTGCGCCCCGGATTGTTGTGTACGGTTGAAGCCACGGCGGCGGCCGTGTCGACCGGATCAACGGGGCTCTCCAGAACCGTGTCGGTGCAGATGGGGACCCGCACCATTCCCGCCGTCCGAGCGGCCGTCCAGGCGGCCGGTCTCCTCGCAACCTCCCCCGGAGGCGCGTCCGCGCCGGTTGAGGTCCATTGGGGTGACATGAAACTGGGAGGGGATGTCCGGTGGAAGACAATCGACGCGGTGCCGCTCAAAACAGACCTCGCGCCGGTCACGGGTCAATCGTATTCGGAGATGATGCGCCGCGAAGACCGATGGGTCGATATCTGGATGGGCGGCGCGGCGTTGTTCGTGACCGCGACCCCGGTGGGTGAGGCCTCGATACCCGCGAATGTGCATCCGCGGCAGGAGCCTGTTCCGGGATTACGGATGGATCAGTGGGATTATGAAAGCCTCAAGCAAGCCGCGCTGCTGTACGGACGTTACTACGCGACAGACCGTGACGGCCTGCTCTACGCCGACGGCATCGTCGAGCCGGGGCGCGGGGTGACCGCGGACGAGGTGTTTGCTGCCAGCGGCGTGGGGGATCATCGCGGGCTTGTGTTCATCGACACGGTGGACCAGCAGCCGCCGCGAGCCGACAACTTGGGGATGCTCGCCGTGGGAACGGACTATGCGGAAGGGCTGTTCGTGGTCAATGCGCACGTATCGTGGAAGCCGCGCGGACCGGGGCGGCCGGTGCCGGCTCTCAGCCCGCCCCGCGAGGGGCTCTCTTCCTTGGCGACTCGGGTGCCGGTCCAGTTGAGCGGAGTGCATCTCCAGGGGGTGTTGTACACCGCCGGCAACTTGCTATTCGAAGGCCGGCCGCGGGTCTATGGCGCAGTGCTCGCCGCCGGTTCGCTCGGAGAAACCGGGGGGACGGGAAACGCACTCGAAGTCTGGTACAACCACGATCTGCTCGGTGGGCTCGTGCGCGGACTGCCCTTGGTCTATGTGGCGGCCGGCACTTGGCAGTTCCAATAAATATTGATACGTGCGCGACTGAGTGCATGGGGCGACTGGAGCGGATCCTGAATCATCCCGTGTCGCGATGAACGATGGGTTTCGGTGACCGGGTGGACGGGGACAGGCTCAAGGGGGTGATCGATGATTGCGACAATCGGAAATCGTTGCGATACCGCGGGTTCGAGAAACGCTGTCGGCGATCGATCGACTACGAACGGAAGAAACGTGTGGAAATCACCGGCGCCGACGGCGGAGACGGAAATGTTCGAGTACCTGCTCCGCAACGGCCTGTTGAGTTCCGCCGATCTCGAAGCGGCAATCGAGGAGTCGAAGAGGCGCGCCGTCGATCTGGAGTCGCTTTTACTGGATGCTTATCGTGTGCCGAAAATGGAACTCGGCAGGTCGCTGGGCGAGTACTACCAATGTCCCTACATTCCCTACGATGACCGGACGGTTGTGGATCCAGAGCTGCTCAGGAATCTGAGTCACGACTACCTCAAGAGGAATCATTGGGTCCCGTTGCGACGGGACAACAACTTGCTGGAAGTGGTGATCGACAACCCGCGCGATATGGGCAAGATCTGGGACATCAAGCGCGCCTTCCCCGGTCTGACCGTCCGAATCGCGGTCGGCCTCAAGCGGGACATCGAGCAATTTCTTCTGGCCGCAAGCGACCACGCGGCGACCGGTTCCATCGGCGATATCCTCGTCGAACTCATCAGCGAGGCGCAAGCGGAACAGCGCGAGGACGCAGGCATTGCGGTCATCGATGAAAACGACAGCGCGATCGTCCGGCTGACGAACCAGATCATCGCTGAGGCCGACCGTCGGGGTGCCTCCGACATTCACATCGAGCCGTATTCCGATCACAAGGAAACGGCGGTGCGTTTCCGGGTAGACGGGACCTGCTTCACGTATATGAGGATCCCGCCCGCCTATCGACGGGCGGTCGTGTCCCGCATCAAAATCATGGCCAACCTGGACATCGCCGAACGCCGGAGGCCGCAGGACGGGAAGATTCGGTTTAAGCTCAACAAGGAGCGACAGATCGAGTTGCGGGTGGCGACCGTGCCCACGGCCGGTTCCAACGAAGACGTGGTGATCCGGCTCCTGACGGCCAAAGGACCGATGCCCTTGGAAGCCATGGACTTTTCTTCAGAGACGCTCGCGGCCATCAAGGGATTAGCCGAGAAGCCCTACGGAATCTTCTTGTGTGTCGGACCAACGGGCTCCGGGAAGACCACGACACTGCACGCGATTCTGGGTCACATCAATACCGACGAGCGAAAGATTTGGACGGCGGAGGATCCGATCGAAATCACTCAAGAAGGCCTGCGTCAGGTTCAGGTCCACCCCAAGATCGGGTTCACCTTCGCGGCGGCAATGCGGGCGTTTCTACGGGCCGACCCGGATGTGATCATGATCGGAGAAATGCGGGACAAGGAAACCGCCGACATCGCGATCGAGGCTTCGCTGACCGGCCATTTGGTATTGAGCACGCTCCACACCAACAGCGCGGTAGAGACCGTAACCCGCCTGTTGGACCTGGGCTGCGACCCGTTCAACTTTGCCGATGCGATGCTGGGAGTGCTGGCCAAGCGATTATGTAAGCGCATCTGCAGGGAATGCCGTGAAGCCTATCACCCGACGAGACGCGAATATGACGAACTGGTCCAGAGTTACGGAGCGAAACATTGGCCGAAGCTGGGTGTCGAATACAGCGACGAGTTCCGGTTGTATCGCGGGCGGGGCTGTGACGCCTGCAACGGAACCGGATTCAGGGGACGCGTGCCGCTGCATGAATTGCTGCGTGCTTCGGAGGAGATGAAGAATCTCGTCCAATCGAGAGCCAGAACCGCTGAGATGCTGAGCCTTGCGATGAAGGAAGGGATGACGACGTTAGTCCAGGACGGGATTGAAAAAGTGCTCAAAGGCATGACGACATTCAAACAGGTCAGAGCCGTCGCGCTGAAATAAGGCCGTCAGTGTCAACCTGCCGGTAAGCCGCGACAAGCGCCCTTCACCTCCGCGTCCCGCGCCACCGCGCTCATCTTCGGTCGCATTCGCATCCACTCAGGTCCGAGCTCTCATATGCAAGTCAGCCAACGAAACCGCCGCCTGGCCGCCTGTTTGCCGGCAGCGGGAATGGTTGGATTCCCCAAGGCCATTCGCGGCCTTACAAGCGCGTGTGGCTGATAAGTTCCTGACGAAAATTGTCATAAAAAATGACCGACAGAGCGCGAATTTGTACTCCATCGAATGAGGGGTAACCACGTGAAATCAACGAGTTGAGAGATCGTCTCCTCCCAAATCAAAGGGCATGGCCCTTGCTCACGTGTAAGGCGCTATGTCTACCGGTCTGCCGAAGCCCCGCAAGGCCCGTGTCCCCGAAGAACGGGGATTTACCTTGGTGGAAATGATGACCGTCATCACCATCATCGGGATCGGCGCGGCGTTGGCGGTTCCCAGTTACACGCAATGGAACGCTCGTTATCAGCTACGACAGGCGGTCACCGAGATCACCGGCCAGTTGGCCCTCGCCAGGTTGGCGGCCATGAATAGGAACACGTCGGTCAACGTGACGGTCACCGCGACGGGGGGGCGGGTCACTGTGACGACCGCGGACGTGTCGGGCGCGCAGGTATTGCCGGCGCAGTCGATGATGGCCCACGTGACCAACGTCGGGGGAGGACCGGTGCAGTTTAACTCGCTTGGCTTGCGGTCCGGCGGTGGCGCGGGCAACCAGATAATCACGGTGACGAATAATCAAGGACTGACATATTCGATCAGAGTTACTCCGGGCGGGAAAGCGACCTGGTGTGCGAGCTCGACCTGCCCCTGAAGGCGTGAGGGTATCGTTGAGTAAGGAATGGAAAGGCAGGCGCGAGAAGCGTTCCACGCAGTCGGGCTTTACGCTGGTCGAAGGCATGATCGCGGCGGTGATTCTTGGCGCCGGGCTGTTAGCGCTCTCTGGGATGCAGGCTATCTCGTTCGGCCGAAACGTGGACGCTAACGAGCTGACGAGGGTGACAAACCTTGCGGTCGACATGATCGAGCGAATTCAATTCAACCGGCGCAACGTTGCGGCCTACAACAATATCGACACCTTGAATGCTGGGACCCAGCCGCCGACAAGTCAGCCCATGGCTCGAGGCGATTATGCCCAGTGGCAGGCGCTGTTGAATGCCTCCGGTCTCACCGGCGTGCGGGGGCTCGTCACCGTGACGGCGATAGGGCCGGTCACGCCGCCCCTGAATCAAAACTCGGTGACGGTGACGATCACCTGGAGCGGCTCTGTGCGAGGAGAGACGAGCGTGACACGAAACAAGGCTCTGACACTGACGACGGTGGTGGCGCCGGAATGAAGACGTTCGGAATCAAACGAAGCCGAATCTACGAAGCGGAGCGCGGCGTCACACTCGTCGAACTCATGGCGGGGATTTTCGTCACGCTCATCGTGGTCGCGGCGGGTTTTACGGCGCTGAATACGACCAACAAGGCGGTTCGCGCCAACGATCAAACGGTGGACACGCAACAGAATGTGCGGGTGGCGATGGAATTGCTTGCGCGCGATATCAAGTTGGCGGGTTTCGGCATGGCTACTCAAGTAGGGGCGTGCGCGCTGGCCGGGAATCCTGCGGCCATTGTCCCCGCGGACAATAGCCCGGGCGGCGCCGATGCGGGTCCGGACTCGATCTCGCTGGTCGTCCCGACGACCAGTTCGCTCGCGCCCTTATGGACGCTCGCCAACGCCGTCGGGCCCGGCTTCAATCAAATCACATTGCAAGCCGGCGCAGCGGCGAATATGGTGGCGGCCGGTCTCAATACCGCGTCGCCGACAACCGCGCAAATTTCGATCAATGGAGCGGTCACGGCGACCGTCAGCGCGATCAGCGGCGACACGTTGACGCTCTCCAACACGATCACCTCCCCGGCGACGTTCCCCGCAGGGACTCCGGTCTATCTGCTCCAGTGCGTCACGTATCAGGTGATACGCCCTCCCGATACGAACGCGGTCTGCGGCGGAAATGCGCCCTGCCTGGTGCGAGGCATCACGGTCGCCCTGAACTGTGATGTCGCGGCCAGCCCCTGCGCGCCGATCACGGACGGCATCGAGGATATCCAATTCGCGTACGCGTGTGACGGCTGTAATGCGGCGGTGAATGGCGGGGTTGCGGACGGTGTAGTCGATGACCAGAACGCATCCGGCACGTTCGACCAAGCCGATTTCATTACCAACAGCTCCTGGACGGTTGCGCCGTTGACTCCGGACAAAATCCGACTCGTCCAGGTCAACGTCGTGGCTCGCCAGACCGTGGCTGATCAAGGACTCGGCGAAGGCCGAACCGCGATGGTGGCGACCGCCGGACCGCTGGTCATCAGCGACCACAACCATGCCGCTGATGCCACCTTTGACGCCACCACCTATCCGCAGTTCCGCCGGCGGGTGCTGACTCGGACCGTCCAGACAAGGAACTTGGGCCTCTGAACGAAGAGTCGGTGGATGGAGACCGTCGAGAGATGAGTAAAACCGAGCATGGGCTGATCGGAAACCAGCGAGGCGTCGCCTTTCTGACGGTCATGCTCCTGCTGTTGATATTGACCGTGATCGGAGTCGCGGCGGTGACGGTCAGCGGGCTGGAAAATCGGATTGCGGGTCTCGCGCGAACGAGCGAAGCGGCATCCAGCGCGGCGGAGTCATGTTTGGGGACGGCGGTGAACATCATCCAGCAGACCATCGACCAGGGTTCGTTGTCGGCGGCCTTCTTAAGCAATGCGGCCCCGCCTGGCCCTGTGCCGCAGACCAATTCCGCCGTTCTGAATCAAGAGATCATGGGGCAGTCGGACAACCACACCGATGTGCCTACGGGAGGCGGGGCGGTGCCTAATCTGGTGCAAACCGTTGGCGCCTATACGGTCAGCGGAGATATCGACCGCCTCTACGCTAGAGCGAAGCCCGGGGCCGGAATGCAATTTGCGAGCGGATCTGAAGGCGTCGGCGGCGGTTCTGGCGGGATCGAGGTTCTGTATCGAATCGACTGCCGCGCAACGAATGTCGCGACCGGCACGACAAGCCGCATCGTGGCCGTCTATGCCTGCACGGTCACGGGCGAAACGTGTCAAAAGAAATTATAGCGACTGGGAGCGGCTCAAGCCGACTCTAGGAAGCTGTTGAAGAACCATTTTGGCGCCCCGGACACGCATGAGTGCTGGAGATCGAGGACGGGATGAGAATAGCCTGCAGGATGTGCAAAAAGGCCGTCCAGCGCGGCCGCAGCGAGCGAAGAGGCGAGGCGGACTCTTTGCGGTACGTTGAGCCTCTGAGCGACGCGAGAACAAAGCTGGCGGACTTTTTTAACATCCTGCTAGAAAAAGCGACGAGGAGGAACAGATCATGAGCGACCATGTCACCATGTCAGTTCACGAACGATCGGCGCAGTGCAACGATTGGGCCGCAGACGTCCGTGCAGGACTCCGGGTTCTGTTCGTCACGGCGAGCTTTGTGTTGGGTGCATTTTCTGGGGGATTGGCTCAGACGGAAGAGCCTGGAGCGATCTGGGGCAAGCTCGATTTTCTGACGAACACCTATGTTGTTGTGGATGGAAAGCGATACAACTATAGCAAGGACCAGACGAGTCCCGTAATCATTCACACCCGTTCTCTGACGCCGGACAAACGTGGCAATGTCAAGATTTCGCTCAACACCTATGGAGAAGCCGTCGAGGTCAGTTTCTACGGCATTGACGAGCCGGAAGCGCTCACGAGGTTTTTCAGAAATGAGGGGTAACATGAGGAGGGGTACCATGAACACGATCCTCAGCTCATTCCTGATCGTGGTGCTTGCAGTCGTATTGGGGCAACCCACGGTCGTGACGGCGCAAACAATTGCAGACTATACGGCCTATCCGCCGTTCGTGAGCCAATCCGTTCCTCCGTTGGTCATGCTCACGATGTCGAAGGACCACCGGCTCTTTTACAAGGCTTACAACGACATCATGGATCTCGATAACGACGGGGCCATTGATACGACCTACAAAGATACGATCAGCTACTACGGCTATTTCGATTCCAATAAGTGCTATGTCTACCAAAACAATCGCTTTGAACCGTCCGCTTGGGCAATCGGAGCGAATCTGCATTACTGCTCCAATCAGTGGAGCGGCAACTTCCTCAACTGGGCCACGATGGGGCGGATCGATGTCATTCGGAAAGTCCTCTATGGGGGATACCGGAGTGTAGATACGGCGGGCACAGATGCGTCAGGTGGTGGGGCCGTCACGGTCCTCAGCAGGACGCGATTGCCACGTGATAATCACTCGTGGGTCAAAGTCTATAACGGAAGCGATCTGGGCTGGCTGGTGCCGCAAACGGCGCTCGGTTTGGGAAGCAGTGTGACGTTGTGTAACACCAATACCTCGAGCGCCGAAACTTCCGGCAAGATCATGGTCGTCAATGGCTATTATCCCTATGCGGCCAGCACGGAGGTCAAGCAGTGCGTCAAAACATTTCAAGGGTCAGGGTCACAAAATTTCACCTCTCCACTCTTGGTTGCGACCTACAACGCCGATGTCTTGGTCTGCAATACCAGCCTGCTTGAGTCGAACTGTGAGAAATACACGAATACCTCGACCGGCAACGTGACCTATAAACCGGTTGGACTAATTCAGAGACAAGGGATTAATACCCAGGGAACATCGGACCCAGCGGATGACGTGGTGCTCATGAAGTTCGCGCTCATCACCGGCAGCTACGGAGCAAACTTCAGCGGCGGTGTTCTGAGAAGCAATATCGTCGACGTAAACAATGAGATCAATTCCGCAGACGGGACGGTAAAGACCTCCACTTCCAAAATCATCGCGAACATCGATAAGTTCAAAATAGTCGGCTACAACTATTCCACCGGCTACTACAACCTTGGCGGAGTCGAAGGGACTTGCACGACCTCCACGCCGTCGGACGGAGCGTGCAAGAGCTGGGGAAACCCGATCGCTGAAATGTATTATGAAGCCATTCGCTTCTTCAAAGGGCTGAGCGGTCCGACCGCAGAGTTCAAACGCTCGCCACCAGACTATAGCAGCGCCCCCTTGACCGTGGAATCCTCATGGGTTGATCCCTATAGCACCTGTCCGTACTGTGCGAAGCCATTCGTGCTTGTGTTCAGCGACACGTTCCCGTCCTTTGATTCAAACCAGCTTCCGGGCTCGTACTGGTCCACGCCGATCAGCACCTCGGACACGCCAAGTGTGCAAACGCTCATCGACAATGCCGGCATGAACACCCTAGAGGCGATCGGGAATGTACTAGTCGGTCAGTCTGGGGCCACCTACGATCGGAGCTGCACTTCTAAGCCCGGGGACTTCAAAAGCATCAGGGGGCTCTGTGTTGAGGAGCCGACCAAGCAAGGCTCTTACTACTTGGCAGGACTGGCCCACTACGCGAAGACCACAGACCTGCGCCCAGACAAAACGGGCGACCAGAAAATCACGACTTACGCGGTGGCGACCAATGCGCCGATTCCCGTGCTGGACTTTACTGTTGGCGGGCAAAAGCTGCAGCTCGTCCCTATTTTCCATGACGGCTGTCCGGCCACGACCGGCTACGCCGGCTGCACCGCCATTGGGCAGTATGGGGATGCGACTAAAGGATCGTTGGCGGATTTCAAATATTGCGACAGCGATACAGACTGGACCACAGAACAGGGTAACGGCTACACATCCTGCTTCGACATCCTGTGGGATGACTCGGAATTCGGCCAGGATTATGACCTGGACATCCGGTATCGGATCTACCTGAAGCCCGGTGCGGGTACCGTCGAGATTAAGACCAAAGGAATCTATGCGCAAGCCGGGCATACTAATTACGCCGGGTACTTCATTACCGGAGTCAGCGGTGCAGGGGAGTATTTTGAAATTCGCTGTGGAGGGAGCTTGGCCGGCACCGCGGACTGCGACCAAGCCGTCAGCGGCAACGAGACTGCGGTCACTACCAGGACGTTTACGGTGACGGGCTCCATTACTGGGTTTCTGAAAGATCCTCTTTGGTACGCAGCCAAGTACGGCGGGTTTGAGGACAAAGACGGAGATAATCAACCCAACCTCTCGACGGAGTGGGATAAGGACGGGAACGGTGTACCAGACACCTATTTCTACGCCGCGAACCCACTGGAGCTCGAAGCCAAACTCGCCGAAGCCTTTGCGGCTATCTTGAACAGAGCCTCCTCCGGAACCGCCGCCTCCGTGCTGGCCTCATCGACAACCGGCGAGGGTGCCCTCTATCAGTCCTTTTTCTTCCCGACTCAGTTTGAAAGCACGAGAGAGATCAAGTGGACGGGCTATACCCAGGGGTTGTTCGTCGATACGTTTGGGAACCTGCGGGAAGACAGCAACGGCGACGGCAAGCTGGTGTACAGCGAAGACAACATCATCGTGACCCGTTATGATACGGCAAGTACGACTGTGAAGGTCGATCGGTATGTGGATGCGGACGGGAATGGGAAAGCTGATAGCACAACTCCCACAGCCACGGTGACCTTGACGGAAATCAAGCCTATCTGGGAGGCCGGCAAGCAACTCGCTCTGACCACGTCGTCCGCGAGAAAGATTTTTACATGGACAGATCAGGATGGCGACAAAGTGGTCGATACCGGAGAGTTCATCGAATTCAAGACCGCCAACTCAGCGATACTGGCGCCTTATTTGCGTGCAGGGTCAGCCCCCTATACGGCGGACAACATCATCAACTTCATCCGTGGCGATCAAATTTCAGGCCTTCGTGACCGGCAACTCACGGTGGCGGGGACCTTGAAGGTGTGGAAACTGGGCGACTCCGTCTATGCGACGCCGGTCATCGTCGGGGCACCGCGAGAACGGTACGATGTGATCTACGGCGATGCGAGCTACACCGACTACTTCGTGAAATATCGAAACCGTCGGCAGGTGGCTTACGTGGGCGCCAATGACGGGATGCTGCACGCCTTCAACGTAGGCTTTTATCACCGCGGCGACGACCCGGCTACGGCAACAAAGACGGAGCACGGATATTTCACAGAGACTCCAACTGGGAATACGAACACTCCTCCGATTTTCGGGAACGAACTCTGGGGCTTCATTCCCCAGGAATTGCTGCCGCACCTGCGGTGGCTGGCCCAGCCGGACTATACCCACGTCTATTACGTCGATCTGAAGCCAAAGGTCACCGATGCGAGGATTTTCACTCCTGATACGGACCACCCAAACGGCTGGGGTACGATCCTGATCGGGGGCTTCCGGATGGGAGGAAGTTGTGGGAACTGTACGACTCAGGGGAAGCCGATGACGGTCACGGCCGACTTCGGCAGCGGAATAGAGGCTCGGGCCTTCTACAGCGCCTATTTTGTGCTCGACATTACCAACCCCGAGGTAGACCCAAAACTCCTCTGGGTCTTTTCCGATGCGGATCTTGGCCTGACCACGAGTGTCCCAGCGGTGCTTAGAGTCAATCCTTCGACGAGCGCCAAGACGGACAACACTAATGCCAAGTGGTATGCCATATTCGGGTCGGGTCCCACCAACTACGATGCCGGTTCGGCGCAATCGGCGAAGCTCTTCGTCGTCAATCTTGCGACCGGAGCCACGGTTGCAAACCCTGCGGCTGAGCTTCCGGTCGGCTCATGGACCTCCTTCATCGGCGATCCGATTACCGTCGATCGCAATCTTGATTATCGCGTGGATGTCGCGTACATGGGCCGAGTGATCAATGATGGGAGTATGCCATGGCGGGGCAAGCTGTACCGATTGACGACCGACTGCGCCACAGGCGTTTGTCCGACCGATGCGAGCGGGTGGGGGATTGCGTCGGGCAGCGACCGAGTCCCGACGGAGATTCTGGATACCTTTGTCGATGGCTCAAGTACGACGCGCGAATTGGGACCGATCGTGGCGGCGCCAGTCGCTGCGATTGACGACAGCAACATGCTCTGGATTTTCGCCGGGACAGGTCGTTACTACGGCGTTGCCGATAAGACCGACACGTCCACGCAATATCTGTTCGGCGTCAAGGACTCGGTGCTCAATGGGACTTGCAGCGGCGGGCAAACGAGTGTGACGAGCTGTTTGGACGACGATCTGGTTGATGTTTCTAGCGCCCAGGTCTGCGTGGTCTCGATCGGCACCTGCACGGCGGCCAACCAAGTATCGGGCGTGGCAGGTGTCTCCACCTATCCCAGTTTAATCGCGTTAGTCAAGAGTAAGGACGGATGGTTTACCACGCTGCCAGGAACAGGAGAGCGAATGGTGGCGACCCCGGCGGTCCTCGGTGGGGTCGTCTTATTCCCGACCTTTGTGCCAGACAGCGACGTCTGCGTGGCAAGTGGCAACAGCTATCTGTATGCCCTGTACTACGTGACCGGAGGCGCCTACTCTGAGGCTGTGATTGGGACCACGACGTTGGGGTCCAACCAGGTGGTGAACCGGTCCGCTAGCCTAGGCCAAGGGTTGGCCACAACCGTGGCGCTTCATATCGGCGCTCAGGGCAGCGGCGGAGCGGGTGGCGGAAGCCAGAGTGGGCTGACAGGTTGCTCGCAGTCAAGCACCGGTGCGCTCAACTGCATCAATCTGAATCCGGTTCTGGGTGTGACGAGTCGGTACCTTTCATGGGTAAACCAAAGAGATTGAACACCTTAGAAAATTGGCCGGAAGCCGTGAAGCCGGTGCGTTTCCCTTGCAAGGGAGGGGCAGCGGCGAACCTCAAGAGAGAAGGTGGAAGGTCGGGCGTGCAATGCTCCCCGGACGGCCTTGTTGTTGTCTTCCTCGCCTCCTTAGTTCTGGCGGGTTGCTCGTCCGAGCCGACCCAGATGAACCTCGAGGGAGCATCGCGCTCACAGAATAACCATCCCCCTTCCGTCCGATCAGTTCGGATAACGCCGAACCCGGTCGTCCTCACCGGACCGCTGTCGGTCCAAGTCGAAGGAGAAGACCAGGACCGCGACCCGCTCACCTTTCGCTATCAATGGCTGGTGAACGGCGAACCCGTTCCCGGAGCCGTCGGACATCAGTTGAGCACCGACGCGCTCAAGCGCGGCGACCGCGTCAGCGTCGAGGTGATTCCGTTCGACGGAAAAGGTCAAGGGGCTCCGTATCGAACCGAACCGGTCATCGTCGGCAATACGCTTCCGGTTGTCTCGCGGGTGACGATCGAGCCCGGCCAAATACGGGTCGGAGATGTGTTGCAGGCCCAGGTGGAAGGAACCGACGCGGATCACGATGAGGTCCGGTATCGATTCCGATGGTGGAAAAACAACCGACTCGTCTCCGAAGGCGAAGAGAACACGTTCGATACCGCCGGGTTTCTCAGAGATGATGTCGTCGCGGTCTCCGTGATACCGCGCGACGGCGGTGGAGAAGGCAAAGAGGTGTTTTCTCCGACGATGACCATTGCGAACAGCCCGCCCAAGATCACCTCCGTTCCTCACTCGATCATCCAACAGGGGCGTTACCTCTATACCGTCACGGTCGTTGATCCGGAAGGGGATCCGGTCTCGTTTTCGCTGCCGACCGCTCCGCCCGGCATGACGATCGATCAGAAGACCGGCCGCGTCGACTGGCAGATCCCGCGGGAATCGAAAGGGTCGTACCGGGTCAAGGTGGTGGTCCAGGACGATCGGGGAGGCTGGGCGTTTCAGGAGTTCGACTTGTCTCTCAGCGCACCCGCTTCGTCCTAGCGGCCCGCTTGCGCCTTTCTTGTCCTCCGACCTTGTCAGGTTTTCGTGTCCTCTGTTAGAATCCCGCTTGCCACTTGGAAGGAGGTTTTCCCAAAAGCACCGCGTGCGTAAGATCAAGCTGCGAGAAGGGACGAATACCGCCGCGCTTTTCGGCCATCACGATCGGCACCTCAAGCTCATTGAAGAAGAGTTTGGGATTCGGTTGTCGGCGCGAGGAGAAGAGTTGGCGCTCGAAGGCTCGCCCGATGCCGAACGGCGTGCCGAACGGGTGCTGACGGAACTGGCCGCTCTGACGACCGAAGGGTACGAACTGAAAGCCGACGATGTCAGTCTGGCTTTGACCGCGCTCCGGCAGAATCAGGACACTCCTCTCAAAGACCTCCTGTTCAGCGCCGCTCCCATCGCCACCAAGAAACGGTTCATTGTCCCGAAGTCCGCCGGCCAAAAGGCGTACATCGAAGCGATCGAGAAATACGACATCGTGATCGCCATCGGCCCGGCGGGGACGGGCAAAACCTATTTGGCAATGGCGATGGCGGTCAATGCGCTGATGCGCAGAGAAGTCAGCCGCATCATCCTGGCTCGGCCGGCGGTTGAGGCGGGGGAGAAACTCGGCTTTTTGCCGGGGGATATGTACGCCAAGGTCAATCCGTATTTGCGGCCGCTCTACGATGCGCTCTACGACATGATGGATGTGGATCGCGCGAACCGGCTGGTCGAACGCGGCGAGATCGAAATCGCGCCGCTGGCGTTCATGCGAGGCCGGACGCTGAACGACTCGTTCGTCATCCTGGACGAGGCGCAGAACGCCACGGCCGAGCAAATGAAGATGTTTCTGACCCGGCTGGGGTTCCACTCGAAAGCCGTGGTCACCGGGGACGTGACCCAGGTCGACCTGCCGGCCGACCGCGTATCCGGATTGATCGAAGTCCGGGACATTTTGCGCGATATCGACGGGATTCAGTTCGTGTATTTCGACGAGCGCGACGTGGTCCGTCATCGGTTGGTGCAGGAGATCATCAAGGCCTACGATCGGCACGGCGCCGGTCGCGATGCTGAAACCAAACCGACAAAAACGCCCCGGCAGCCGTCCGTCACGAGCCATCCTTCTGCGCGCCGGTCTCCGTCCTCCGCCCCGACCTCGAAAGACCCCTGGGGTCAACCGCATTAATGCCGGTCCTGTTGCGGGTCCGGCCGCGCCGCATCCGGGTCCGGCCCGCTACGTTCAAGGCGTTGGCCCAAAAGCTGTTGAAGACGGTGGGCGAGTCCCGCGCCGAACTCAGCGTGGAGTTGGTCGGCGATCGGCGGATGCGTGAGCTGAATCGGCGGTATCGCGGGCGGGATTATTCCACCGATGTGCTGGCTTTTCCGATGCGGCGCGCGCCACGCGTGAATCGGTTAGGCCTGAGCCGTAAGGCGTTAGAGGGTTCCGCTTCACGCTTCATGCCCGACGCAGTACGACCTTCGATGATAGGCGATGTGGTGATCTCTCTGCCGACGGCCGAACGCCAGGCAGCGCGTCACGGCCGTTCCGTCGATCATGAAGTCGCGACGCTGTTGATCCACGGGGTCTTGCACCTGTGCGGGTATGACCACGAGCGCGGAGAGAAAGAAGCACGCCGTATGCGGCGCAAAGAACGAGCAGTGTGGAAGGCGCTGCAGCCGATTCCGAAGCTGATAGCGAGCCGCTAGCCAGGACTCGGAAGCTATCAGCTATTCGCTGTTCGCCCAGAACTTAAAGAGATGAGTTGGTTTCAGCGGCTCAGTCAAGGGTTAGCCAAGACTCGCGAGGTCGTCAAGGGCTCACTGGACCGATTGACCGGTCGGGCTCCGGATCCGGCCGTGCTCGACGAACTGGAAGCGGCGTTGATCTCCGCCGACCTGGGAGTCCGCGTCGTGAGCCGGTTGATGGAGTGCGTGCGGGCGCAGGCCAGAGGCGGCGGCTCGGACGTCCGGCATCTGCAGGACCAGCTTCGGTTGACCATTCTCGATAGTCTCCGCGCCTGCGCCGGCGAATCGATCGAACGATTGATCGCCAAGGGCCCGCGTCCCTATGTCGTCCTGGCGGTCGGCGTCAACGGAGTGGGGAAAACGACGACGGTCGCCAAGCTGGCCCAACGGTTACGGCAAGGCAACCTCACGCCGCTCCTCGTCGCCGCCGATACCTTCCGGGCTGCGGCGATCGATCAACTCCAGGCGTGGGCCGACCGGATCGGCGTGGAGCTGATTCGGCAGCGGCATGGCTCCGATCCGGCCGCCGTCGTCTTCGACGGACTGACGGCCGCCGGGGCCCGAGGCGTCCAGGCGGTGTTGATCGATACCGCCGGCCGTTTGCACACGAAGTCGAATCTGATGGATGAGTTGCGAAAAATCAAACGCGTGCTGGCACGGGAACAGCCCGGCGCGCCGCATGAAGTGCTGCTGGTCCTGGATGCCACCGTGGGGCAGAACGCTCTTTCACAGGTGCGGCTCTTTCACGAGGCGGTCGGCGTCACCGGTCTGGCCTTGACCAAGCTGGATGGGACCGCGCGCGGCGGAATCGTCGTGGCCATCGCCGACGAGTTCAAGATTCCCGTCCGCGTGATCGGCGTCGGCGAGGCGGTCGATGATCTGCAGGATTTCGATCCGCAAGCCTTTGTGGATGCGCTGTTCGGCCAATCAGCCTGATCGGCTGCTTCTTTGCCGATCTCGTCAATTCCTTCTCATCGCCCGGCGGCTATGCTATTCTGGTACCGTCATGATCGCGGCGCTCTTCGAGGTCGCGAAGGAGGGCGGGCGGTTGTCGCCACGCCGCGGGCGTCTCGGCCCGCAGAAGGAAAGGTTCCGTGAACACCCTTCTCGTGATCGACGACGATCGGTTGAATTGCGATCTGCTCCAAGCCGTCTTCTCGCGCCAGGGGTACCACGTGCTCACGGCGACCAGCGGGCGCGAAGGCTTGGACCTGTTCCGCAAGCTGACCCCGCGCGTCACCCTGCTGGATCTGCGGATGCCGGAGATGGACGGGTTAACGGTGCTCAAGGAGATCCGCGCCATCGATCCCTACGCGCCGGTCATCATTTTGGGGGGCGGAGCGACCGAAGCGCAGGAGAATCAAGCCCGTGAACTGATGGTCACGGATTTTCTGCGGAAGGGGTTGTCGCTGGACGTGCTGGTCGCAACGGTGAATCGGGTGGCCCAACAACCCCTCATGCGGGTGTTCGCCCCGTCCTTCCCCCAGTCGGTTTCCCCGACGAGCACCGAAGGCGAAACCATTCTCGTGGTGGACGACGAGGCGATGGTGCGCGACCTGCTGGTCCGCTTCCTGAACCTGCGGGGGTATCGCGCGCAGGGAGCCAAGGACGGGCCCGAGGCGTTGAAGATGATCGAGCAAGCGCGGCCGGATCTGGTGCTGCTCGATGTGATCATGCCGGGCATGAACGGCGTGGAGGTGCTTCGCGCCTTGCGGGAGCGTGAGTACCAGGGTGGAGTCATCATCCTGACCGGCAGCCAAAGCGAAGAGTGGCTCGACAAGGCCTGGGCCATGGGCCCGCAGGAAGTCCTCAGCAAACCCGTCGATCTTGAGCGGTTGTTGACGGCGATCCAGCTCGTACTGGTGTGCCGAGAATGTTGATCTCGCCTCGTCTGTGCCGCGGTGTAGGGTGACCCAGTCTTGCCTCGTGCGTACCGCCGGTCTGTTCGCCGCCGGGGTTCTTTCCTCAGCCGGGTTTCTTCTCGGGGGCGCTGCACCGGCCTGGGCCGGCGCGGACCCCGTCGGTTCGCCCAGGCTCAAGGACACGGCCATCCGTTCTCATGCGCTCTCCATCCACCTTGTTCCGGATACGCATCGGCTGATCGCCGCCGACCATATGACGATCCGAATCGGGGCCGGCCCAATTCAGGAGTTCGCGTTTTCGCTCGCGTCGTCGCTTCAAGTGCGAGAGATCCGGGCGACCCTGGAGTCCCAGCCGATTGATGTGACCTGGACAGCCGAATCGGGAGCCGCCGCGGCGCCCCATGGATCGCAGGGGCGACGGGTGCTCGTTCGATTGGGACGCCCGGTTCCCTCCGGCCGAACCCTTACGTTGGAGTGGGGGTACGAGGGAATCATCAATGACCCCCCGCGCGAACCCCGGCATCTTCGCTTCGTGATTCCCAGTGAAACCTCCGGCCATATCGGTCCGGAGGGCGTGTATCTGAGCGGCGAGACCCAATGGTATCCGGACCTGGTCGGCTCGCTCGCGACCTTTCATGTCTCGGTGACCACGCCTCGCGGGTGGGTGGCCGTCACGCAGGGCAGAGAGGTCTCTCGGAGGGAAGCCGGCGTCGGGACCGAGTCGGTGACGGCCGAATGGGAGGTGACGGAAAAGACCGAGGCGCTGACGCTCGTGGCCAATCGATTCGTAACGTCGCAGCGGGAGTGGCGGGACAGGGGAGGCCGCGCGATCCGGATCGCGACCTATCTGTTCCCGGAAGACGCCCACCTGGCGGATGAATATCTCGAGGCGTCCGCGCGCTACCTGGAAGCCTACAGCGAGATTCTCGGGCCCTATCCGTTCCCCAAATTCGCCGTGGTGGAAAATTTCTTCGCCAGCGGCTTGGGTATGCCGTCGTTCACCCTGCTGGGAAGCGGCGTCATCAAGCGCCACTATGTGCAGCCCTACGCGCTGGGCCATGAGATCGTCCATTCCTGGATCGGCAACGCCGTGTTCAATCGGACGGAAGCGGGGAATTGGGTCGAGGGACTCACCACCTACCTGGCCAATTACTACTATCACGAGTTGACCGGGAAGACCGAAGACGCCGGGCGGGAGCGACGCCTGATGCTCTACGGCTATGCGGTGCACGTCAGGCCGGAGCAGGACTATCCGGTCGGGAGCTTCACCCGGAAAACGGACGAGAAGGACAATGCCATCGGCTATCAAAAGGCGGCCATGGTCTTCCACATGCTGCGCGGCGAGATCGGCGAAACGGCGTTCTGGGCCGGCGTGAAGAAGCTGGTCTCGGGCTTCCGGGGAACCTATGCCGATTGGCGCGATCTCGAACGGGTCTTTGCCGAAGCGGCCGGCAGGGATCTGCGGTGGTTCTTCGCCCAGTGGATTGGACGGCCCGGCGCCCCCCACGTGACACTCGGGCGCGCGACGGCGCGGCCGGCGCCGACAACGTCGGAGCCGGGCGGCTATCGGCTCACCGCCAGGGTCGTGCAGGCGGGAACCCCGTTCCGATTCCGGGTTCAGTTGCTGGTCCGGTTGGAAGGGAACCGGATGCACTGCGCAGATGTCGTGATCGAGCGGGCCGAGCAGGACGTGACCGTGTCCGTCCCGGCCAAACCGGTCACCGTCGAGCTCGATCCCGACCTGGCGGTATTCCGCCGCCTGGACCGCGCCCGGCTTCCGGCGATGCTGAATCTTTATGTCACCGATCGGCGACGATCGGTGGTGCCGCCGGACGCCGGGTCGGAGGCGGCGCGCGCACCGTATCGGGACCTGGTCGCCCGCATCCTCAAACAAAATCAGTCACGGCCCGCTGGAGAGCAGACCGACGTGGTGGAAGGAGTGGGAACCGACGGGATATCGGCCGCGGGTTCGGTGCTGGTGTTGGGCGGGCCCGGCGCGAACCGGGCCGCTGAGTGGGCGGTGCGCGGCTGCGAAGGGAACGTGCAGATCAGCGAGGACGGGTTTGCCATCGGGGGGAATCGGTATGAAGGGCCGCAGGCCGCGCTCTTGGTATCCTGTCGACGACCGGACCGGCCGGGGAGCGTCGTGACGCTCTTTTACGGGGTGTCGCCGGAGGCGGCGGCGAAAGTCGCCAGGCTGTTATTTTTCTACGGGTGGAACAGTTACGTCGTCTTCCGCGACGGCGCGGTGGTGGCCCGCGGAGACTGGGAAGAACCGCGGGACGTGGTGGAGGTCGATGTTGAGGCGCCGTAGGTCGGTGCTGAGCACTGTGTCGCTCGCGTTCTTGAGCGTGCTTGTCGGGGCGTTGTGTTCCGATGTTCGAAGTTCGACGTTCGACGTTCGAGGCATTCCGACCGCCGGCCAACCTCGAACCTCGAACCTCGAACCCCGACGGGCGGTCGAGCGTCACCTCGCGAACATCCGCCAGCTCACCTTCGGCCGGCAAAACGCCGAAGCGTATTTTTCCTTCGACGGGACCAAGCTCATTTTCCAATCCACCAACAACTGGATGAAGGGCACCTTTGCGGAGACGCTCGCGCCGGCGGAATCGGGCCTCGGTTGTTATCAGATGTACGTGATGGATCTGGAGACCGGCCACATCCGGCTGGTCAGCACCGGGACGGGGGCGACCACCTGCGGCTACTTCTTCCCCGGTGACCGGCGCGTGCTCTTCTCGTCCACTCATTTGCGTGGACCGAACTGTCCGCCGAAGCCCAAGCGTGACGGGGCCTACCGCTGGGCCTTGGACGACTACGATATTTTTTCCGTCAGGATCGACGGCCAGCAGATACAGCGTCTGACCCATACGCCGGGCTATGACGCCGAAGCGACCGTCTCGCCGGACGGCAAGACGATCGTCTTCACCTCGATGCGCGACGGAGATTTGGACATCTACGCCATGAATTTGGACGGCACCCATCTGCGACGGCTGACCGACGAAGTCGGCTACGACGGCGGACCCTTCTTCTCGCCGGACAGCAAGCGGATCGTGTATCGGGCGCACCACCCCAAGGAGCCGGCCGACATCGCCAAGTACAAAGAATTGCTGGCGCGGAACCTGGTCGAACCGAGCCGTCTGGAAATCTTCGTGATGAACGCCGACGGCACGGGCAAGCGGCAGGTGACCGCGAACGGCGCCTCCAACTTTGCGCCGTTCTTTCATCCGGACGGCCGGCGCATCATCTTCTCGTCGAATGTGCAGGACGTGTCCCCGTCTTCCGTCCCCCGTTCTCCGTTGACGGATGACGGACAACGGAAAACGGAAGGCGGAAGACCGCCGGCGTTTCATCTCTATCTGATCAACGACGACGGAACCGCCTTGGAGCGCGTCACGTTCGAGGGCTCTTTCAACAGCTTCCCGATGTTCTCACCCGACGGCAAAAAGCTGGTCTGGGTGTCGAACCGCGGCGCGAAGGAACCCGGAGAGTTCAACATCTTCCTCGCCGACTGGGTGCCGCGAGGACGTAATGCGTGATGCGTAACGGGTGACGTGTGACAGGGCACGAGTTCTTGCAAGGGGTTACTGCGCCACGCATCACGCATCACGCGTCACGCGCCACGACTCCGATTCTCTCCTGCGCGGCCTTGGCCGTGGTGTTCTGGGGTCTGGCCCAACTGGACGTTCCGGTAGCCCGGGCGATGCGCTCGCTCTATCACCCGGTGGGGTATTTGCCGAACCCCTGGCTGGCCTGGTTCAGTGATGTGGGGGATGCCTTGGGGCAGGGGCGATCCCTGGTGCTTTTTTCTCTGGCGTTGCTGGCCGTCGGGGTTTTGGGCAAATGGCCGGTCGTGCGAACGGCGGGGCTCAAGACCTTGATCGCGCACGGCGCGGTCGCGATTATCTCGAACGTGCTCAAGCACCTGATCGGCCGGCCGCGGCCGAAATTCATGCACGCGGGAACCGAGCAGCTTGGTCCGTCGATGGACAACGGCTTCGACTCCTTTCCCTCCGGCCACGCTTCCGCCTCCTTTGCCGTGGCGATGGTCTTGTCCAAACAATTTCCGCAAGCCGCGTGGATCGCGATGGGCGTCGCCGTGACCGTGGCCATGAGCCGGGTTTTGCGGGGGTCGCACTTTCCGACCGATGTGGCGGCCGGCACCGTCATCGGTGTCCTCGTCGGGGCCGCGGCGGCCGAGCCGTTCAGACAGTGGCCCGCGGCGCTCAGCCGGGCGCTCCTCGGCGTCACCACGTATCTGGCCGCCGCCTTTGCGTTCCTCTGGACGGTCTCGCACGGCGCGGAGTCCTCCTGGAGTCATACCGTGATGCTGGGCCTGGGAAGCGCCATGATGCTCTACGGCGTCGCCAGCCGGGTGTACGGCCGGTATGTGGCAGGAAGCAAACGGTGGATGGCGGGAAAGTCCGAAGCCAAGGTCGCGATCGGAGTCGGACTGGCGGTCACGACGGGATCGCTGTTGGTGGCGGCGCTGGCCCTGGGCGTCTGCGCGGCCTGGTGGCTGGTCTGGCAAGAGTCGCCCGAGGCGGGCCATGCCGAGGCGCCGGCGTCACGCTCGCTGGCCCGGCTCCTTTCGGAAGGGGCGTGGGTGGCCGGAATCGTGCTGGCGTTTCTGATGATCCAGAGCGTCAAAGGCGCCGTGCCGATCCCGTGAGGATCGGGGACGGTCAGTGCCCCGGAATCCTCAACACATCGGGCGGCGGCTGGGCGGAAACCGGCGGGAGCTTCACCATCGGCTCATTGGCGAGGAGGAGATACCCGTAGCGCTGTAAGACGACGGGATAGTCCGCCGTCTCCTCGGGAAGTTTGGATTTCAGTCGGGCCGGCAGCAGGATCATCGTCCTTCCCGGTTGATTCAGATAGGGGCGGATGTTCTCCTCCTCGCCCAGGTGAATCACGATGGCTTTCCGTCTCGCATAGAACACCGAGGACGGACGAGGCGGCCCGTACAGGATGAGACGATCCTGGGGACCCAGATTCAGCCCGGCGGTAAAGGCCAGTTCCTGGGGCGGCGCGATAAAATAGTGACTGATGCGCGGCAGGGTCACCTGAATCGCGATCAACCCCACCAGCGCGATCGACGCGCCGGCCGCCCAAAACGCGCCGGCCCGGCGCGTTTCCCATAATCCGAAATAGCCGACCGACGCCATCCCGATCACGAGAACGGTCGCCGCGGCATAGGGCCCGATCCCCAGATTCACCTCCGTCGCCGCGGGAAACTCTTTGGCGATCGTGTCGATGAACGTGGAATACAGCGGGGGCAACGCGGCAAAGCCCAACGCCAGCGCGTAGCCCAGCCCCATCATCAGATGGATCGACGCGCGGGCGCCGCGCGTGGCGGGGTCGGTCACGCAACGGTGCCAATAGGACGCGGTCAACAACGCGGCGGCCGGGAACAACGGCCCGATGTAATGGGGAAGCCTCGTTGAAGACAGGGTAAAGAACAGAAACACCCCGACCACCCACAGGGCGGCGAACAACTCCAGTTCAAACGAACTCGATGGGGCACCGGCCTCATCTCTTATCCCTCGCCCCTCGCCCCGCGCCTCTCGCCGGCCGCGGAACGCGGCATACAGCGCGAACGGCAGCAGGCTGCTCCAAGGGAAAAACCCGAAAAACAACACCGGGACGTAAAACAAGATGGAGAAGCCATGCCCTTCCATCGGATTGAGAAAGCGACCGACGGTGTCGGCCTGCGCGGAGGCCGTGTACGCCGAGCCGTGAATGGCCAGCATCGCGGCGTACCAGGGCAGCGCGAGCAGTACGAACAGGAACAGGCCCGCCAACGGAAAGCCGTGTCGCCAGAACTGTCCCCACCGCCGGGAGAACGAGAGGTACAACCCCGCCGTCAGCGACGGCACGACGACGCCGACCGGCCCCTTCGTCAACGTCGCCAGTGCCATCCCGATGTAGAACAGCCAAAAGAAATGGCGGGAGCGTTCAGGGGGAGAGGATAAGGGAGAGGGGGTGCGCGCAGTCGAAGCCTGGAGCCCGGACCAGAACCCGTAGAGCGCCAGCGTGGTGAAGAAAATCAGCACGCTGTCGGTCAGGGCCATGCGTCCCAGGCCGATGATCTCGATGTTGAGCAACAACATCAACCCGCCGAACAGATCGACCGGCGTCCCGCGCCAGCGCCTGAGAAACAAGTACTGCAACAGGATCAACGCCACGCCGAACAGCGCCGACGGGAACCGCGCGGCGAATTCGCTCACGCCGAACAGCCGGTAGGACAGGCTCATCAGCCAATAGAGGAACACCGGCTTGGCGTAACGGGGTTCGTAATTGAACGTCGGGCTGATCCAGTCGCCGGTCTCGAACATTTCGCGTCCGGCTTCGGCGTTCCGGCCTTCATCCCGATCGGTGAGCCCCATTCCGCCGAGATTAAGGAAGAAGAGGAGCCCGGCGAGCGACAGCAGCAGAAGAAGATGGGACCAGGCGGACGCCGTGCGCTGATCGACGGTCGATGCGACGCCGGCCGTGCTCACCAGCGAACCTCGGACAGCGAGCGCTTCCCGCCGGCGCGATGGATGAGCATGAGGTTCCGCAGATAGACGAGCGCCCCCACGCTCTGGCCGGCGATGAAGACGGGGTCCATCCGGTAGATGGCGTAGGCCAGGGTGATCAGCCCGCCGATCAGGCTCATGTACCAGAACGCGAGCGGCACGCGGCTCTCGGCGCTCCGCTCGGAAGCCACCCACTGCAGGACCCAGCGTCCGAAAAAGAGTCCCTGGCCGAGGAAACCGATGGCGATCCAGATGGTTTCGGTAAGCGTCATAGAGATGGCGTGATGGGTGATGGGTGATGGGTGATGGGTTTGTGTCTTAAGGAACGGAGAAGACCGAGCAACATTTTCCTAATATGTTCGATTTGATGGAACACGCCGCCGTCAGAAAACATTCCCATATCTCGCGCAAGGAGCAGTTGCGTTTCCAACTCTGCTACCGAGCCGAGGGAAACACGAAGAAACTGCATGAACTCCTTGCGCGACCTCCTGGCCGCCCCTTCTGCAATATTACTCGGTATGGAGACAGCACAACGCCTCGTCTGTAAGGTCAGACCATAGGTTTCTTCCTTCGGAAAGCCGGCGGTTAACCTGTAAGTGGTCCGAGCGAGGTTCATCGCCTCCTGCCATACATCCAGATCCTTATGAGTTCTCGGACGCTTGCCATTTGTTTCTTCAAAACCCATCACCCATCACCCTTCACATGTTGTCACGGAATCTGTACCGCAACGCCCGTTTCATCATCCACCGCACTGCGATCAAATCGTACAGGCCTTTGAAGAGCCGGTTGCCGACGCCGTACTTCGAGGCGCCGTGGACGCGGGGATAGTGCCGCACCGGCACTTCCGTCACGGTGAAGCCGTACATCAGCGCCAGCGCGGGAAAAAACCGGTGCATCCCGTCGAAGAGCGGCACCCGCTCCACCACCGCGCGCCGGAACACCTTCAGCGAGCACCCCGTATCGTGGACGCGGTCGCCGGTCACGGCGCTGCGCACGGTGTTGGCGATGCGCGAGGACAGCCGCCGGATCAGCGTATCGTGCCGGTTCTGCCGCCAGCCGCACACCAGGTCGTACCGATCGATGGACGAGAGGAGCACGCCGATATCCTCCGGATCGTTCTGCAGGTCGCCGTCCATCGTGATGATCAGCTCGCCGGTCGAGCGCCGGAATCCGGCGTCGAAGGCGGACGTTTGCCCGTAGTTCCGATCGAAGTGAAGCGCCGCGACCTCCGGGTATTGGGCCGCCAGCCGGTCCAGCACGGCGTCGCTGCCGTCCGTGCTCCCGTCGTCGATATAGATGATCTCGAAGGGCGCGGACCGCGACTCCTCACGCGCGTGAAGCGCCTTGAGCAACCGCTCGGTCAGGGGAACCAGGTTCTCCCGTTCGTCTTTGATCGGGATGACCACCGAGGCCCATGGGCGGGGTGAAACCGTCATGCGGAGCGGGCGGTCCTTCGAAGGGTCGAACTCGTGTGAACCACGCGGGCATTCTACAGAATGGACAGGAGACGGTCAAACGCGCGAACGGAAGCGGGCAGGGATCGACATCAGCCACGCCACGCCTGCCGTTCCCGCCGCCGCGGCCAATCCGAAGGCCCATTCGGAATGCCCGGCCTCGAGCAGGAAACCGACATAGAGACTGGAGGCCATATCGCCGACGGCATTGGCGCACGCGAGGACACCGAAGCCCAGGCTGCGCAGTTCGCGCGGCAGGATGTCCGCCGCCACGGCTTTTTCCAAGGTTTCCTCCACGGCGATGAAGATGCCGGACAGGATCACGACGGCGACCAGCCAGCCGAGCGAGTCGCTGAACAACGCCAGCAACACGTTAGTGCCCACGCCGGCGCCATAGCCCCAGAGCAGGACGCGAAACTTGGAGAGGCGATCGCCCAAGCGGCCGATCGGGTAGGCGACGGCGGCGCTCACCAGGTTGTGGAGCGTATACAACAGAACGGCGCCGGACACGGCGCCCGCTGCGGGAGCGCCGTTCTCGCCCAGCCCGTCGGCGGCCAGCCAAATGAGAAACGTCCGTGAGAAGTCCCCCAGGCCGAACAGGAGCACGCCGATCAAAAAGAACCGGAACGCACGCGGAAACGGCGGGCGGACCTGCGTCGCTGACCGGTCCGGCTGATGCGAAGAAGACGGAAGCTCGGGGCGCCGCTCGCGCGTCAGAAAGAACATGGATCCGGCCGCCAGCAGGCCTGGAACCAGCGTCCAGAGAATAACGGTGCGGAACTCCATCCCGGCCCCGACGAACAGCGTCGCCGCCAAGGGACCGGCCACAGCTCCCGCCATATCGCCCGCCCGTTCGAGCCCGTAAGCGCGTCCATAATGGGTCGGCGCCACCGCGTCCGCAAGCAGGTAGTCCCGCAAAGGGCCCCGAAACCCGCGACCGATCCAGGCGGCGCCGCGCAGAGTCAGCAGAGCGGCAAGCCCGTTGACAAGCCCGATCCCCCACGTGGCCACCGCCGTGACGAGATAGCCGAGCGACGCCCAGGGCCGTTTATGGCGAACGCGGTGGCCGACGACCCCGCCCAGGAGCTTGGATAGGCTGACCAGAAAGTCCGCGATCCCTTCAATCAGACCCAACGCGGCGGGGCCCAAGCCGAGGGTGGCCAGATAGAGCGGCAGCACGGCCGTGCACATTTCGTGGCTCAAATCGGAGAAGAACGTGGCCAGCGCGATGCCCACGACGGCCGGCGTGATCCAGGAACGAGAGCGTGCGGGGGCTGAGGAGGAAGGTGGGGAGGCGGGCATCTCAATCATCCAACAGGAAAAACCACCGTCCGGGAGAAGCGTGCTACCGCCGGAAGCGCCGTTTCAGACTCTCGATCACGGTTCGAGCCCTGCGCAGCACGTCTTTTTCCCAGCTCTCCTTGTTCGGCTCGGGTTCCGGCGGCTCGTCGCGCTGATCCGGCGGAGACTGCGGAGACTCCTTGTTGGTGTCGGACTCCTCCGGAGCGTTCACTCTACGATCAGGCATCGCACACACGGTTGGCAAGCGCCGGGCGCCGGCGACACGGAGGAAGCGGGAGCCGGCTACGGAAGCATCCTCATTTGACCACCAGCACCGTGCACGGCGCGAGCTTGGCCAGGTTTTGGGAGGTGCTTCCCCAGATCCGCCCGAAGATTTTCGAATGCCCCATGAATCCGATGACCAACAGATCGAACCCGCGGTCCTTGGCGAACGTGACAATCGTTTCGACTTCATGCCCGGGGACCACGTGGGAGACCAGCCGGATCCCCTGCGCCATCGCCGCAAGCTCCGCCTCGGCCGTTACGCGGCGAAAATAGTCGGCCGCCTCCTGTTTCGCTTCCACGACCTCGCCGACGGTGGCGGCATAGTGCGGCAGGTGCTCCTCCACGCAGATCTCATGCAACTCGGCGCCGTAGCGTTTCGCCAGGTCGATCGCGGCCTGGACGGCTTTCTTCGCGCCCTCGGACCCGTCGTTCGCGACGAGAATCTTATGAAACATCGGCGCCGCCTCCACGGCTGTCGCCGGCGGGAATCGGGACGGGTTGCGACTCGCTCGACACACGGTCGGTCGCTCGACGGCTCAAGGACTCCTCCACCGGCACGCCGCCGGGATCAAACCAGCGCTCGGCGATCAGCGTCGGCACGATGGCGCTCAACATCACGGTCGTCACCAGGACCGCGTACTGCTCCCGGCTGATCAGGTCATGGCTCAGCCCGTACAATGCCGAGATGGTTCCGAACGTCAGCCCCGTGGACATCAGCAGGGTCGTATACATGGCCTCCCGTCGACCGAACCGGAACCCGTGCGCCAGGGGCCACACGCCGATGAACTTGGCCGCCATTTTCACCACCAGGAACGCACCGATCACAACGACGCTGGCCGCGACCGTCCGAAGATTGACCAAGGCGCCGGCCTTCAAAAAATAAAACGGGGTCAGCACCGAGAAGGCGATGACGCGGATGCGTTGGGCCAACGTCCGGTTGGCCAGGAACAGCGGCGCCAGCACCATGCCGACCAGATAGGCCGGCAGCACCGCTTCGCTCCCCGCCGCGGTCGCCGCCGCGCCCAGGCCGAACAGCACCACGAGGACGAATTTCGTTTCCGGTTCGCTGATCCGCGGCCCGACGGCGGCGAAGAACCGGGCGGCGGCCGCAGGGAGCGTCCACAGCGTGGCCGCCGTCACGAGCGCAAACGCCAGCAGCCACCAGTCATAACGGGCGAACAGCAGGCCGAGCGCGAGCACCGTGCCCAGATCGGTGACGAAGCAGGCGGCCAAAATCACCTTCCCCAACTCCGTGGCGTTGTGGCCCCGTTCGATCATGACTGCATAGACCACTGCGACCGAGGTGGTGGACAGCGCGATCCCGGCGATTTGGGAAGCCGGCAGCGACCAGCCGGCGATCCAGTACGCATAGCCCCAGGCCCCGAGGAACGGACCCAGGAACGAAGCGATCCCGATGGAGAGCGTCGGCTTCCATTTGTCGCGCACCGCGTCCAGGTCGATCTCGGCGCCGGCCAGGAAGGTCAGCAGCACGCTGCCGATCGCCGCCAGCGCGTTGATCCATTCGGTCGTGCGAAGGTCGAGCAGATTCCCGCCCGCCGTCCCGACGCAGATTTCGACCAGGGCGACCGAGATCCCGAGACGGATCGAAATCAGCGTCGCGAGCAACGCCATACCGATCCAAAGCGCGGCGACGGGCCAGACGGATTCCATACGATCGCCTTACTTCAATGACATTACACAATCACCAAATCGGACGTTCCGAGCGAGGGCGGTTCGGGTGAACGCCGGCGCCCGGTCATGTTCAGCGACCCCCTCGGCCGGCTTGATCGAGGACGCGGGTGGTCAAAATTCGTGCTCGGGTAAGACGTCGATGAACCGTGGCGCCAGCGTGCGACTCTCGATGAACGCGTATCCGCGCTCGTAATTATTTTCATAGGTGAGGTTCACCTCGGTATCCGGGCCCCGCCAGTTGAACTGCTGGTTCAACCCGCGCATCATCGAGCCGGGAGTCCGGTCGGCCGGGCCGAATTGCGTTTCAAGATAGGCCAGAATCTGCGCATGGGTCTGGGCGCTGCGATAGCGGACGGCGGCGCGCGCGAATTGCCCGTTAATGGCCGTGAGCCGCAAAGAATCGGGTCTGGCGTCGCCTAACCGGGGAGGACCGTTCTTGAATTCATACGTTTGAATGCGGTCCCCGGACTCGACCTGAACGAGCCCCGGAACATCGGCCAGCTTGGCCCCCCAACGAATGCCCAGGAATCCGTTCGGGTCTTGGGCCATCTCGCCGGCCGGTGCGGAGGCCGGTATAAAGAAGAAGACGCACAGGGTGAAGCCGATCAGTCGAGCGAATTCGGCAAGCGGGGCGGTCATGAGCGACCTCCGGAACATCGCGTGCCTCGCCGAAAACAAAAAACTCCTCCCGCCGGAACGGCGAGTAGGAGTCATCAGCCGGCTCTGAAGAAAGGACGATTTGTTCCTTACTTCACGAAATCAAGCAAACACCAAATCGTGCTTTCTCGGGTGGCGGCGGTTCGGGTGAACTCCATCACCTTGAAAGCTGTGCCAGGGGCAGTTCCTACACGAAGTCGGGGAACCTGTCAACCGGGATTAAGAAAAGGGGTCGGGAGTCTTTATTGAACGGGTGCCGTTCAGTCTGGTCCAAGAAGCAAGAAGGTCCAAACAAAGACTCCCGACCCCTTTTCTTGCCTTCGACGCGCTCAGTTCGGCCCTGCGGCCGGGGTGGGGGTGGCCACGCTGGAGGTGGGCGCGACGGTGAACCGCATCGTCCCGATCAAGGACACCGGGCTCACTTGCTCGCCGACGTGGATCTCCACTTTGTACCGGCCGGGTTTCCAGCCCCCTTGGGGCGGAAAGAGTTTGAGGTACCCGCTCTCATCTTCGGTGGCGATGTACACCGTGTCGCGGGTCAGCTCGACCTTGGGGTCGAGTCCGGAGACCTCCTCCGGATAGCAGACGCCGATGATCAGGAAGGACTGGTAGTGTTGGTGCAAACGAAACACGATGAACACCGGTTTGGAATCCGACCGGTATTCCGTGGTGGGGTTGATCGGGACATATTCATTCTGCCGCCGGAAGCCCAGTTCCTCTTCGAACCCCTCCGTCATCTCGATGGTGCGGAACATGCCTTCCGGGGGGGCGTCGAAGTTGTAGGGCTTGACGTCTTCCAGCCGGTTTTGGAACTGGTCGATCGGCACGTTGCGCGTCAGCGGCAGTTCTTCCGCCCAAGCCGCCGGCAACGCCAGAAGCGCGCCGGCCACGAATACGACGAGGAGTCCTCTCGCCGCTTGCCCTTCGCCTCGTGCCATAAATATGTTGGTACACCCGGCCGGTGAGGGCTGTCAAGCAAGGAAGAGGCGGTCAAGTTGGGGGAGGGCTAGGGAGAGGGCTCGGTTGCGGCACGCCGAAGGCATTTGTTAGAATCCGCTCCCTCTCAAGAAAAAGCGAATAGCTGGTAGCGAGCGGCTTAGGATCGGAGCTATTCGCTGCGCGCTATTCGCTATCGGCTCTTGGCGATGCTGCAAGACCTCGACGCTCTGCCTCAGCCCATCGGCGAGTATAAGCCGGTCGATCACTGGCAGGCCCACATCAACGACCTCTTCTATCGCCTGCGGGGCGATCAGCTCCGCAACTACTACCAAACCTTCGCCTCCGCCGACTACCGGCTCGCGCACGCGCTGGCAGCCGACTATTACGAGCGCGCCATGAAGCGCGAGAAGGCGCTCGGCGTGACGCGCGAGACGGGCGAGAAGGGCGAGTCGCGCATGTCCCGCGCATTGATCATTCACGAATGGGGTCCCGGCAACGGCAACTTGGCGGCCTGCTTCTTAAGCCACCTCCAGCGCCTCGACAGCGAAGGGCGCGTCTATCCGCGGGTGCGCTACGTGTTAGTGGATACGCATCCGGCGACGCTGGAGCAGGCCAAGGCGCATCCCGACCTGGCGCCGCATCGGGATCGGGTGGACACGCTCTGCGCCGATGCGGCGAACCTGGCCGCGGTCAAAGACGGCACGGTCGATCGGATCATCTGCAACGAGCTGTGGAACGATCTGCCCACCAAATTGATGGCGAAGAAAGACGGCGAAATCGAAGAGGAGCACCTCCGCCCCAACTTGAGCGAAGCGAAACACGCGGCGATCACGGACTGGTCGGGGTTCGTGCGGGCCTTCGACGCCAAGGACGCCGAGGCCCTGAAGGCGTTTCCCCCCTTCTTCGAGGACATCATCTGGGAAAAGGAGTACCACAAGGTCGAGTGGAAGGACACGCCCTATCGCAAGACCATCGTCGAGTTCCTCAAGCAGATCGACGAGCAGGTGCTCGTGCCGGTGAATCTGGGGGCGTTCGCGACGCTGAAGGAAGCCAAGCGGCTCCTCGCGCCGGACGCCGTCGGGTTCAGCAGCTTCGACGCCGGCGCGGCCGAGCTCAAGGTCTTGAACGATCCCGACAAACCCTGCTACGGCCAATTCGGCGGCCAATACAGCTTCATGATCAATTTCCCGCTGATCGAAGCGGTGGCCAGGCAACTCGGCGTCGGCTCAATGGTCGTTGAATCGCAACGGGAATTCGTCGGGCGCAGCCTGAACGCCAACGTCATGACGCTCATGGACCTGCTGGCCGCCCATCCGTCGGCCGGCAAGAAATTGGAGCCCTGGGCGCAGGACCGCCTGGTGATCAAGACGATCCGCGCGCTCAACGAGACGGTCCACAGCCCCTACGAGCGCACACTGGACTTCCCGATCCGTCCGGAAACGCCCCCCGAAGAACGGGAGACCCTTGAGGCGATCCTGCTCGCCTTGAAGAAGGACGGCGTGCCCGACACCGTCGCCTACCTCACGGAAGACGAACTCGATCGAGCCATGCCGGACCTGGAAGCGATCGGCTACGACCGGGAATCCATCCGCATGGCGCTCGGAGCTCCCCTGAGCGATATCGAGTACTTCCATGTGTTTTTCACCGTGAAATAGCCGGGAGCAAGCAGCGAACAGCCGTGCTCAGCGCGTTCAGGCTCGCCTTGAGACCCTCCCGCCGAAAAAACCCGGAACCTCAAGAAACTCCTTGACTATTTGGGAAAACTTTTATAGCCTCACCCCCGTCCGTGCAGGAAAAGCCCCTCCTTTGCGTGAAGGAACCGTTGGAGGACGGTCGGCGCGGACGGGCGTGGGCGCCCGAGGGACGCTGAAGAAGACCGCGACGACATTCACGGCAGAGAACAATACAGGCACGCGATGTTCGGTTCGTTCGGCTGGATGGAATTGCTGCTGATCTTGATTATCGTGCTGATTATCTTCGGCGCGGGCAAGATTCCGCAGCTCGGCGAAGGGTTGGGCAAGGCGATCAAGGGATTCAAGAAGTCCGTCAACGAACCGGACGCGATCGACGTGACGGCGCAGGCGGACCAGGCGCAACCGGCCCAGCCGAGCCAGCTCGCCCAATCGCAGGCCGCGCCGGGTCAGCAACCCCAAGCGCCGCCGCAACCCGGCGCGTCAACTCCCCAGCCGGCGGAACAGCAGAAGCAGGCGTGAGGGGTAAGGGGTGAGGGCGGGAAGACCCGGGAGCAATCACCGCACGGTTCACGCGTCACGCATGACGCGTGACGCATCACGCATCACGGTCTCGAAAGATGTTCGGCCTCGGCGCGGGCGAGATACTCATTATTTTGATCATCGCCTTTCTCTTGTTCGGACCCAAGCAGTTGCCTGAAATCGGCCGGCAGGTCGGCAAAGCGGTCAAGGGCTTCAAGGAAACGGCGGACGATCTCCGGAAGACGGTCGAGCCGGAGATCAACCTGATCCAGCAGGAAGTCAAGATGGTCGAGCAGGACTTCGAAGCCTCGATGAAAGAAGCCGAGGAGGAAATCAACGCGGCCGCCGATCCGTCAAAGGCGGCGAACAGCGAACAGAAAACAGCGAACACCTGACCCCCCTCACCCTCCCCCTCTCCCACGGGGGGAGAGGGCCGGGGTGAGGGGGGCGACCCAATTCATCATTACAAGAATTCAGAATTCATAATTTCTTTTAAGGAAGGGAGGTGACGCAATCTGAAAAGCGAACAGCAAGTAGCAAACAGCGAAGAGCGCCGTCTTCCTTCGCTGCGCGCTACCAGCGATTCGCTACCAGCTTTTCTTGATGAACGGGGGCGTGGGCACATCGCCTCCGAGTGAACACGAGGCCCGCACCGCGAATCTCCCCGGCTTTGACGGATCCTTCTCCCCTGGTGGGGGAGGACAGTCTCGCAAGTCCTCTCGCCTCCAGGGGGAGGACAGTCTCTCCAGTCCCCTTCTCCCCTGGCGGGAGAGGGGGAGGGTGAGGGGGAGAGAATGGTGAGGGCGTAACATCGTAGTGGTACGGTTGGATTTCCAGCGAATGGCCTCTCACCCGCCCCACTCCCCGTGGGGGAGAGGGGCGGGTGAGGGGAGCTATCCAACACACAGGAGGAACACTATGAGAACCATCCATGGACGGACGCGGCGGTTGCGATACGCAATCGCCGCTGGGGCGGCCATCCTGGTCGCCGGGCTCCAGGGTTTCATCTTTCCCGCCTTCGCCGGGTACGAACTCCCGCCGGGCGAACGCATTACCAACCTCCCGCACATCCCGCGGTCCCTACCGCAAAAGGAAGCCTACGAGATCTACGATCCGGTCATCGGCCGGAACTTCGATCTCAAGAACCTCTGGATGCGCGCCGACCTGCGCGTCAGGCCGGAGTTCAGAAACGGCGTCTGCTTCGGCGGCGGCGTGCCGACAGGCGGGGCGTGTAACGCTTTCGGTGCCAATAGCTTCCGAGCGAATTCGGGCAAAGGCGCCAACGATTTCTACGTCCAACAGTGGGTGCGGCTGGGCATCGGGTACGACCTCTCGCCGGACGTGAACTTCTATTTCGAGATCATCGACGCGGCGACCTGGGGCGGAAACGGGAACCCAGCCAATGCCGGGAACGGCGGTGATCCGTTGAACCACAACTGCTCGAGCGTCACGACGGGCGCCTGCCGGCTGGGTGTCCGAGCCGCCTATGTGTTGATCAGGAACCTGGCCGGTGTTCAGGGGCTGAGCGTGAAGGCCGGCCGGCAATACGTGATCTTCGGCAACCACTCCCTGTTCGGCCACTTTGACTGGGCGAACACCGGCTACTCCCATGACGGCATCATGTTCGCCTACCAGACCAAGGCCTTCGACTCCTATGTCGGGTGGTTCCGGAACGCGGAGACAGATCTCAATCAGGCGGCGCCGGTCGGCAGCTTGGCTGGGAACGTCGCTGGAACTGCTGGAACTAACCGGCCTGACGGCGGCGGCGACGCCGACTTGTTCATTTTCTACAATCAGATCAAGACCGTCCCCGGCTTCCTGATTGAACCCTACTACGTCCTGTATTCGAACAACATGCACGAAAGCGTGAATACGGCTCAGGGGATGGGGACGCCCAAGAAGTCCTCCCAACTCCGCCATATGATCGGCAACCGGATCGAAATGCGGAAGGGCAACTTTGACTTCATCAACGAGACCGCCTGGCAATTCGGTTCTATGGCGGATG